>Ga0308406_1000227_pt1 | contig 27341 bp, 24 predicted proteins | sample HotsprSampleMSe1_FD_203474 | JGI IMG/M metagenome (GOLD analysis project Ga0308406, IMG submission 203474) | Hot spring phototrophic mat microbial communities from Mushroom Spring, Yellowstone National Park, Wyoming, United States - 20060911_MSe1 ...
TGCTTATCTTCAACTTGAAGAGGGTTCTTCAGTCATCCAAATTGACCGCCTGCGATATATCGACGACGAACCAATCGTTTTGGTAACCACTTACCTGCCCTATTCTATTTGTCCTTCGGTGCTCAAAGTGCAACTGACCCATCAATCTTTGTATTCTTTTTTGGAAAAAGAGTTTGGCTTATACCTCGTGCGAGGAAGACGGGTCATTGAAGCAGTTCCCGCTAATGAATACGAGGCTCAATTGCTGCAAATCGATAAAGGAGCCCCGTTAATCAAGCTCGAAAGCGTTAGCTATCTTGAAAATGGCACTCCTATCGAATACTATATCGCCCTTCATCGAGGGGATAGGTCGCGTTTCGAGGTCGAACTGGTTCGTAATAAAGAACAATTAGAAAAAATCGACCTGCCCAATGGCAACTTGCTTATTGAATAGGTATTTGCGTTTTTAGCGATGACCTAAAAATTCAATAGATGAAAAAAGGAGGTGAAGCGGAAAAGGACAAAATAGATATTTATCTATCTACCCAGACAATCATGATAATAAATTTTTAAGTAAAACAAACGTTCATTAAGGAGGAACAAATGTTGACGCGTGTACGCCTATTCCCTGTTGTAGTGTTTTGTGCGATTGTGGCCTTGGTTGCAGGAGCATGTCAGCCAGCTCCAACTCCTGAACCTCCTGCCCAACCCCCTGCTCAACAGCAACCCCCGGCGGCTGCCACTCCCACCTCTCCCCCTGCTCAAACCGAGCCTCCTGCTGCTCCTCGCTGGCAAGAAAAGATCATCATTGGATGGACACCGCCTGACATTACGGGGGTCTTTAAGACCGCAACAGATTTCTTTGAAAAATCTGCAAAAGACGCTAACGCCAATGGTTTTGATGTTCAAGTCATTGCTCAATCTCCCGCCACACATGTTGCCTTTGCGGATCAAGTAGCTATCATTGAGGATTACATCCAGCGCGAAGTGGATGTGATTGCCATCTCTCCGATTGAGGTGGAGGTGATTAAACCCGCTGTGGTCAAGGCAAACGAGAAGGGAATTCCAGTGATCATCGTCAATTTACTCGAGCCGATTGCCGGCTTGAATATTGCCTCTTACATTGGCTTTGATAATACTGTAGCTGCAGAGGTCACAGCTTATTCGGTCTTAGATTACTTTGGAGGCCCCGGCGTGTTAGGCACCGGCCGCAAAGTTGAGGTGGCTAAAGATCAATATCTCGATATTGAATTCTGGCGAAACCTCTATAAAGATATTTCCGAGGAGGAAAAAGCCCAAATTAAAGCGCGTGGGGTGATCATCGAAGGTGTAGCGGGTGGTTTCTTCTCCACAGCTCGCTTGAATGGTTTCAACAATGTCGTCAGTCAATTCCCCGGCATTGAGATCCTGGGTGTGCCTTGCGCTGCTGACTGGAACCGTGAGAAGGGAATCAAATGCGCTGAGGACTTCCTCACTGCCAATCCCACCAATTTGGATTTCATCTGGGCTGCTTCGAACGAAATGGGCTTAGGAGCGATGCTGGCTGCTGAGGCAGTAGGACGATTGGAACTCGCCAATCAGGGACCTGTTTTGGGTGACGAAAAAGTAGCTGTCTTCACAAACGACGTCACACCCGAGTCGGTGGATCGCATTGCAGAGGGTAAAATGGTCGCTGAAACCACGCATGGTTTTGCAGATTGGGGCTGGTTTGGCACCTATTTCGCAGTTCGCTTAGTCTGCGGACTAGAAGTTCCACAAATTTATGACATCCGCCCACGCATCGCTTACATGGAAAATGCACGTCTCTTCTATCCCGACCCAGTTCTTCCACAGCTTGACTGGGAGGAAGTAAAAGCTCAGTGCAAGTAATTGTTGAATAGGGGAGGAGAGTTCCCCTCCTCCCCTCTCATTGGTAGTGCCTGGGTTGCTCAATTTGACCTTTGAGGAGATGGCTTATGGAATTTCAAGGGAAAGTAGTAATTGTTACAGGGGGATCTAAAGGGATTGGCGCTGCTACTGTTTCAGCCTTTGCAGAACAAGGGGCATCAGTGGCAATTGTTGATCTTGATCAAGCGAGCGGCGAAGATATCTCTCGAAAGTTAAGGGAGAAAGGACTTTCGGTATCATTTATCCAGGTTGATATTACTCAAGAAGCTGAAGTCCAATCAATGGTCCGTAGAGTGTTGGATCTGTGGGGGCACTTGGACATTTTGATCAATAATGCGGGCATTTACTTTCAAGGAGATGTTGAGCAAACACCGCTTGAACAATGGCAGCGCGTGCTGGATGTAAATGTAACAGGTATGTTTCTCTGTACCAAGTACGCTGTGCCGGCTATGCTAAAAAGTGGAGGAGTTATCGTTAATGTGGCATCGGAGGCAGGATTAGTAGGAATACCCGGTCAGGTTGCCTACAATGTCTCCAAAGGTGCTGTCATCGCCTTTACCCGCAGTTGTGCTGTAGATTATGCTCGTAAGGGAATTCGCGTAAATTGTGTCTGCCCTGGAACAACAGATACACCTTTGGTGCAGCAAGCGATTAATCGCTCACCTGATCCGGTCGCTGCGCGAAGACATTTGGAGCAAGTACGACCGCTCAACCGTTTAGGCAAACCCGAAGAGATAGCTGCTGCCATCTTAGCACTAGCAAGTGATCGCTTAGGATATGCAACTGCCGCTGTGTTTTCAATCGATGGTGGATACACCGCTCAGTGAAGTAGATGAGAGAAATATGACCCGAACGCAACAACTCCTGCTCTCTATGGAAAAAATTGATAAACGCTTTCCGGGAGTGCATGCCTTAAATCAGGTCGATTTTGATCTTTACCAGGGTGAAGTTCATATCCTCCTGGGGGAAAACGGCGCGGGAAAATCGACCCTGATGAAGATTCTAAGCGGTTCTCTTCCTCGTGATAGCGGTCGAATCTTCATTGGAAATCACGAGATGCAAGAAATTTCTCAAATGACTCCCGAATATGCTCAAACATTGGGGATCGGGATGGTTTACCAGGAACTTAGTCTGGTGCCCACTCTCTCGGTGGCTGAAAATATCTTTCTCGGTCGATTGCCGCGCACCAAGTTCGGATTAGTGGATTGGAAAAAAATACACGAAGGAGCAAAACATAGTCTAAACACCTTAGGAATTAACATCGACACTCGAACCATTACCGGGACATTGAGCGTTGCTGAACAACAATTGACGGAAATTGCCCGCGTTCTTGAAAAGCAGCCCCGTATTTTGGTTCTGGATGAGCCCACCTCTGCGCTCTCCGATACAGAGCGATCGCGATTGTTTGAAATTATTCGCCGTTTACGATCAAAAGGGGTAGGAATTATTTATATTTCTCACCGTTTAGCGGAAGTGCCACTGATTGGTGATCGGGTAACCGTCCTTCGAGACGGTCAAAAAATTGGCACCCTGCCTGTTAGCGAGGTGAATGAAGAGAAACTCGCCCAAATGGTTGTCGGCCGCAAGTTAACTGAACAATATCCAAAACATGGGGGTGAAAAAGGAAATGTTCTTCTGCGGGTTGAGAATCTCTCCGTGCCGGGCAAACTACAAAACATCTCATTTGAATTATTTGAAGGAGAGATTTTCGGGGTTTTTGGTTTAATGGGCGCTGGTCAGAGTGAGTTAGCACGGGCTTTGTTTGGTTTGGAACCCTTGAGTTGTGGACAAATTTATGTTAACGACAGGATCGTTAACGTGAGGAACTCAGAAGAAGCCATTCGAGTAGGGATTGGTCTAATACCGCGCGACAGGCGAGAAGGATTAGTTCCAATGCTACCCATTCCACCAAATATTACCTTAGGGCAAATTAGTCAGTATTCTCCAATTCGTTTTCTTAACCTTCGCAAGGAGAGACAAATAGCTCAACAATATGTCAAAGATCTTCGGATTCAACCGCCTCTCTTGGACCGACCCGTTTTATATCTCAGCGGTGGCAATCAACAAAAAGTTGTCTTAGCGCGGTGGCTGTATGGAGATACCAAAGTCCTCATCCTTGACGATCCAACACGAGGGATTGATGTGGGAGCTAAGGCAGAAGTGTTCTCGATTATGGATGACCTTTCTAAAAAGGGGGCAGGGATTCTCTTTATTTCCTCGGAGATGCAAGAATTACTTGCTATGGCTGATCGAATCATGGTCTTACGGCGAGGGAAAATGGCGAATATTTTTCAGCGGGGTGAAGTTGATCAGGAAGACTTACTCAAATACGCTAGTTAATCCTTATGTAAGGAGAAAAAACTGTGACAGAAAAAATTCCTCTGGATACCAATATAAATACAACGGCTGAGGTCGTCACGCAAACACTAACACCCTCTATCCTACCTAACCGCAAAGAACACCTACGCCGATGGCTTGTTCAAGCCGGAGCACTTTTTGCCCTACTATTGCTCTCTCTCTATTTATCGTTTGCAACCCCTCATTTTCTCACCTCTAGCAATATTGCCAATGTCGCTCGTCAAACAGCCGTCACAGCCATCCTCGCAGTTGGACAAACAATGGTAATCCTTAGTTCCGGGATTGATCTCTCAGTTGCTGCTATTGCTGGCTTATCGGCTTCGATATCGGCAGTGCTAATGACCTCACAATTAAATATTTTCGGACTCACCATCGGGCCTTTTCCATTTGCTGCTGGTGTTCTGGTCGCGCTTATCGTAGGATGTCTTGCTGGTTGTATCAATGGTCTTATCATCACTAAAGGACGCATTCCTGATTTTATTGCTACTTTAGGTATGTTAGGAACGTATCGAGGGATTGCCCTTTTAGTCACGGGGGGACTTCCTGTTCCGTCCCACCTAACGGCAACAGAACTAAAGGGTTATTTGCCGGAAACACTCATTTGGTTAGGAGCAGGAGATATTTTCGGTTTCCCAGTCCCAGGCTTGATTGCATTAGCCATAGTTGCATTGGGATGGTTTTTGCTGCGTTATACGGTTTTCGGTCGCTCAATCTACGCAGTAGGGGGCAATCGAGAAGCTGCTCGCATCTCTGGAATTAGCGTCAACCGGACTAAAATCTTGGTCTATACCTTCTCCGGGCTTATGGCAGCCATAGCCGGCCTAGTTCTGACAGGGCGACTCAATTCTGCAAACGCCCTTATGGGAGAGGGTGAAGAGCTTCGCTCAATTGCGGCTACAGTAATTGGCGGCACTAATCTATTCGGAGGTGAAGGCAGTGTTCTAGGGACATTAATTGGGGCCATGATTATGGGTGTCTTGGGGAATGGTCTTAACCTGCTAAATGTGAGTGCCTTTTGGCAACGCGTGATTCAGGGCCTGGTCATAATCTTGGTTGTCATCTTGGATCAATGGCGAAGGAGGCGATTCGGTTCTTAGAGCCATATTGTGGAGGAGCCAGATGAAGTACGCAGTCAGTAGTTGGATTTATGCGGATGAACCTTTTGGTGAGATTTTTAATAGGCTAAGCCGTTTCGGATACGACGGAATCGAGTTGGTCGGTGAACCGGAGAGAATATCCGTAAGGGAAATCCGTACACTCCTTCAATCAACAAACTTAAAGGTCAGTTCAATTCTCACGTGGTGTATTTGGGGTATCCCGGGCCGAGACATGGCAAGCCCAGAAAGAGAAGAAAGAGAAGCTGCATTGCTTTATGGTAAACGCTGCATAGATTTGGCTGTGGATATCGGTGCTTCTATTGTAGTAGTTCTTCCCGCGCCTGCTGGCCGTACTGCCCCTGTGGGGAATCCAAAAAATCCGCAATTATGGAAAAAGGCGAGAGATTTGGAGTGGAAACTTGCGGTTGAATCCATCCATAAGTTAGCTGAATATGCCCATACTTCTAAAATAACGCTTGCTTTGGAACCGATCAATCGCTACGAGACCTACCTTGTAACGGACGTACAGTCAGCTTTGATGTTTCTAAAAGATGTTGGAGCACCTAATTTGAAACTGCATTTAGATACTTTCCACATGAATATAGAAGAAGCTAATCTTAATGGAGCTATCCAACAGGCAGGGGACTTGTTAATCAATATGCACATTTCGGATTCAAACCGTCAACCACCGGGTAAAGGTCATACTGATTTCTCTGCGTTATTTTACGCCTTGAAGGAGGTGAACTATCAGGGTTTTCTTGTGCTAGAACCCGTCCCATCAGGATCTGACCCGTTATTAATGGTAAACATACCTGAGAACATAGATTTAAGGGATACATTCGCTCAGCAGTCAATCCAATATTTGAAGCAGATAGAAAGGCAATTAGCATGAAATATGCAATTAGCAATTGGATTTACGGTGACGAACCTGTCGAGCAAACTTTTGAACGTTTATCCAGGTTAGGTTATGATGGTATCGAGCTAATGGGGGAGCCTAAACTATACGATCCAAAGCAAATTCGAGAATTATGCCGGACTTATGGCTTGCAAGTTCTCTCTATTGCTGGGATTTATCCATGGCCAACAATGGAAAGAGATCTCTCTAACCCTGATGTTCAGGTAAGAAAGTACGCTATCAATTATCTTATAGAGTGTGTAGACTTTGCGCAATCAGTTGAGTCTCCTGTAATTATCGTCGTTCCATCGGCGGTAGGAAAGACCAGTCCAGTAGGTAACTTCGGAGATGAAGAAGAATGGATAGCAGCCTCTGAGAGAGAATGGAAATGGGCTGTACAATCTGTGCAAGAAGCCGCATATCATGCAGCAAAAAAAGGGATTTGCCTGGCAATTGAGCCAATAAATCGCTATGAGACTTTTCTTATAAATACATGTGAGCAGGCTCTAAAGTTTATCGGTGAAGTGAACAGCGATGCCGTCGGGATTCACTTAGATAGTTTTCACATGAATATCGAAGAGCCAGATCCCTATAGTGCAATTAAGCATGCAGGTAAAAGACTCTTAAATGTGCATATTGCAGATAGTAATCGACAAAGTGTCGGACGAGGGCATATTGATTTCAAATCTCTCCTCACGGCATTATTTGAGATTGATTACCACGGATCATTAGCCCTAGAGCCTTTACCGCCAGTGTCCGACCCATATATAGCTATTCGGTTGAAACGTTATAACCACCTCAAAGATATTTTTGCTGAAGAATCTATTCGCAATTTGCGCAAAATTGAAAACCAAATCAAGGAGAGTATGGCGTGAGTAAAAATGTGCGCATTTGCGTTATTGGTATTGGAAGAGCCGGAATGGTTCACGCTCGCAATGTCCGTTGGCATGTCCCTCACAGTGAATTAGTAGCCATCGTAGATGCTGATGAGGAGCGAGCAAGCAACGCTGCTAAGACGTTGCATTTAGAAGGGCATTTCTACAACTGCTTAGAGAGCGCATTAGAGAGTGTGGAATTCGACGCGGTGATGATTACTACTCCAACTTTTACACATGCAGAGTTAGCCATCGCCGCTGCTGAGAGAGGCAAACATGTCTTTTGTGAAAAACCAATGGCACTGACTCTGGGAGAATGCGATCGAATGATTGAGGCAACGAAGCGTTCAAATGTGATCCTTCAAATAGGATTTATGAGGCGGTTTGATCCGCCGTTTGTTCAAGCCATGAATCAAATCCAGGAGGGGGTGATTGGCAGACCTCTCATTGTGCGTACTTTAACCCGCGGTCCCGGTTTACCTCCTCCTTGGGCTCATGATATCAATCGCAGCAATGGCATGCTGGCTGAAGTTAACAGTCATGATTTTGATACCATTCGCTGGCTAGGGGGTGGTGAATTCAAGGTTATATATGCTCGGGCAAGGGTTAATAAAGCTCTTGAAATCCAACAACAGCATCCTGATTTCTATGACACAGCTATTGTCAGTTTTGAGCTTGATAATGGGACTTTTGGCTTGTTGGATGGGATTTGCCCGGCTGACTATGGTTATGACGCACGGGCAGAGGTGGTTGGAACAGAAGGAGTGTTGGTGATTGGAGAACTAAGATCAACCCCTCTCCGACGAGTCACAAAATCTACTGAGGTGGTCGAACCACGTATACCTTCGTGGCCGGTGCGTTTTGCTGAAGCTTATCAAGCAGAAGCCCAACACTTTGTGGAATGTATACTTAATAATCAAAACCCAACGGTCAATGGATTTGACGGGCGTAAAGCCCTAGAAGGTGTAATTGCGGCTAATCAATCGATTCGTGAAGGCAGGCCGGTAGCACTACCCCTAAAATGAGGTTGTTTCCAGAATGAGAGCGGCATTATTTTATGGTATAGGTGATATACGGGTTGAGGAAGTACCTATTCCTAGTCCAAACCCTGATCAAGCATTACTAAAAGTTGAAGCAGCAGGTATTTGCGGTACAGACGTGCGCATTCTGAACAATGGTCATCATCGCATTCCAGTAGGCACTGTGCGTATATTAGGGCACGAATTCAGCGGTGAAATTGTTGAGGTAGGGAAGAATGTGCACGGGCTCACTGTTGGGACACATGTCGCAATAGCCCCCAATATTGGATGCGGTGTCTGTAGCGAATGTATCTCTGGGTGGACGAATCTTTGCGAGAATTATCAAGCGTTTGGAATTAGTCTAGATGGGGCGTTTGCGCAATATATGTTGATCACCAGTGATGCCATTCGGCAGGGGAATATTATTCCACTCCCTTCAGAGATACCTTTTCCAGTTGCAGCTCTTGCCGAACCTCTATCTTGCTGTATAAACGGTCAAGAATCTATCGGGGTAAGGATTGGAGATTTGGTCCTGATCATTGGCAGCGGCCCAATTGGGGTGATGCACTTGTTACTGGCGAAATTATCTGGTGCAAGGTGTGTGGTCATCAGCGAGATCAACCCAAACAGAGCCGATCTAGCTAGACGCTTTGGAGCAGACATTGTAGTTAACCCCCAACAAGATAACCTTAAGGAAGTGATCTATTCTCTCTCTGATGGACGAGGAGCAGATGCAGTGATTGTAGCTGCTTCGTCAGCAGATCTTCAGGCTCAAGCTCTTGAACTGGCTGCCCGCCGTGGCAGGATCAATTTCTTTGGCGGGTTGCCAAAAGACAAGCCAAACGCTACTTTAAATACCAATCTAATCCATTATCGTCAATTGATTGTTACGGGTTCTACAGGGGCAAATGTGCACCAATTCCGTACAGCTGTTCATTTGCTAACGTCCTCTCGCCTGGCTATTGACGGTCTAATTGGCGATTGTCTTCCTCTACACCGAATTAACGAAGGTTTTGAGCGGACAAGAAATGCGCAAGAGATGAGAATGATGATTACTCCTAACTTGGAATAAAAATATCATGAAATTTGGAGGATTTACCTTATGACTCAAGAGATTCAACTCTATATCAACGGCAAGTGGGTACCTTCCTCTTCGAGAGAAACTTTTGATGTATTTGATCCGGCCACAGGTGAAGTGATTGGACGGGCGGCTTCTGCTACGAAAGAGGATGTGTCAAAGGCAATTGAGGCAGCTCATGAAGCATTTCCCCAATGGGCAAAACTTCCTCCCATAGAGAGAGGAAAAATCTTGAAAAAGGCAGCCCAATTAGCGCGAGAACGAGCGAAAGAACTGGGACGTTTGTTGACGGTTGAACAAGGAAAACCTCTCAGCGAAGCAATCGGAGAAGTTAACGCCTCAGCAGACGCGCTTGAATTCTTTGGGGAAGAAGCTTGGCGAATTCAAGGAGAAATACTTCCTCCCAATAAACCAAATCGACGGAGTTTCGTGATTAAGCAACCATTAGGTGTGGTCGTAACAATCAGCTCGTGGAATTATCCTATTCTCCTAATGAGTTGGAAACTAGGACCAGCCCTAGTTACTGGTAACACGGTAGTGGCAAAACCACCGTCCGAGACTCCCTTAGCGTTAACTATGTTTATGGTAATTCTATCGGAGGCTGGTGCTCCTCCGGGAGTCGTTAACATTCTTACTGGCCGGGGAAGTGTGCTTGGCTCAGCCTTAGTACGGCATCCTCTTACTGCCAAGGTGGCGATTACCGGCCAAACTGATACAGGACGTAAGATCATGGAAATGGCTGCTGAGGGGATTAAGAAAGTATCTCTAGAACTTGGCGGGCATACCCCCTTCATTGTATTCGAGGACGCTGATATAGAAAAAGCAATCAATGACGGCGTCCTGCGCTCCTTCCGTAACATGGGTCAAATCTGCAATGCCATCAATCGCATTTATGTCCACAAATCTATCTTACAGACATTTGTAGAGGGTTTTGTGGAAGTTACAAAAAAACTATCCATCGATCACGGACTTAACGATCCAGACCTTGGATCAATGTGTACTAGAGGGGGGATTGAAAAAACTCGTCAACACATTGAGGACGCTCTGGCAAAAGGGGCTAGATTGTTAACGGGTGGCAAACCTCCAAAGGGTGAAAAATATCAAAAGGGTTTTTTCTTTGAACCCTCTGTGCTTATAGATGTCAATCATAATATGCTGGTGATGCGCGAAGAAACTTTTGGCCCGTTAGCACCGATTATGGGTTTTGATACCGTTGACGAGGCCATTGCATTGGCAAATGATAGCCCTTACGGCTTGGTTTCTTACGTGTACACCAATAATTTACGCACTATTCTAAAGGCATGTGAAGAACTCCAATGTGGCACGGTTGGAATTAACAATGTTGCCGGTGGTGAATTTCCTTATCCGTACGGAGGCTGGAAGGAAAGTGGTTTGGGTATTGAGAATTCCCATCATGCCACTGAACAATACTTACAACTTAAACACATCCGCCTCGAACTATAAGGAGAGATGATGAACGATTACATACCCCCAATTCGAACAGTAGATTTTTCAAGCGGTGTAACATCCCCTGCACATCAAGTCTTACGACGCACTCTCAAAGATATTAGGGCAATGTTCTTTGATCAAACCGCAGTTACCCAGATTTTGCAACAAGAGGGAAATAGATTGATTTATGAAGTATATGTAAATGATGTGCCAGAAACAATCGAACATTTACCATTTTGTACCACAATTATCTACCCTGGCTGTGTCGGAAAAGAGTATCATATGACGAAAGGGCACTTTCATTCTCAACGTCAGCGAGCGGAGATCTATCTCGGACTGGCAGGTAAGGGTATCCTTCTAATCCAAAACGATGAAGGCATCGTCAGAATGATCGAGATGGAAAAAGGAACAGTCGGATACGTGCCGCCTGGATGGGCGCATCGGACAATTAACACAGGCGATCAGCCATTCATATTCTTCGCTGTGTATCCTGGTGATGCAGGGCACGATTATCAAACGATCGAGAAACAAGGATTTGCATGTCTTCTTGTCAACGAGAATGGAGGCCCTCGTCTCATTGAGAACCCCAACTGGAATAGATAACCTTGTTTCTAGTAGGATATGGAGAGAAGGATGGGTGAGGTGTATCTGCTTGGAATAGACCTTGGGACAACTGCTACAAAAGCTGGTCTTTATGATGAAAAAGGACAATTAATCGCCGAGGCCTATGAAGAGTCGAAGCTATATTATCCCAAACCGGGCTGGGTTACCCAAGACCCGGATGACATCTATGGCTCAGCCGTTCGAACAATACGGGAATGCATCCAAAAAAGTCAGATCAATCCAGCTCACATTGCGGCGATCTCATTTGATGGGCAAATGGCTGGCATTGGAAGTGTTGATTCGCGTTGGGATGTTCCTACACCTTATGACTCTTGGTTAGATACGCGCTGCCGGGCATACATTGACCGTCTAAAGACAAAAGAAGAGCGCATCATCATGCTTAGCGGCGGCCCTCCTAGTATTTCACACGGTGCAAAAATTCTTTGGTGGAAACATGAGCAACCAGAAATTTTTCAAAGGATAACCAAGTTTGTCGTACCGGGTGGCTATGTGGCAGGGAGGATGGCTGGGCTTAGGGGTGATGAAGCATTTATTGATTATACCTATTTGCATTTTAGCTGTTTCAGCGACACAGACGCCCAAAAATGGAGTCCAGAGTTGCTGGAATATTTTGAAATACCAGAAGAGAAAATGCCACGCATTGTCAAACCTTGGGAAATTATCGGTTATGTGACGAAAACCGCGGCTGAAGAAAGTGGTTTACTCGAAGGCATACCCATCGCAGCAGGATGTGGTGATCAAGCTGCAGGAATGCTTGGAGCTGGAATGGTAAAAGCAGGGATGATCTTCGATGTTGCTGGAACAGCGTCTGTGTTTGCAGTGTGCATCGATCAGTTTGTAACAGACCATTCAAATCGCACTCTTTTCACCGCTCACCTTCCATTGCAAGGTTTATATTATGTATTGGCGTATATTAATGGGGGTGGGCTGAATTTGCGTTGGTTCCGAGATGAAATTGCCAAACATGAAAAAGAAGAAAATGCAAAAATGGGGGGTGGGTTTTACTCGGATTTTGATGAAAGAGCAGACCAAATTCCCCCAGGTAGCGAATCGTTGCTCTTCCTTCCCCATTTGGGCGGCCGGGTTTGCCCTAGTGAACCTAACCTGCGGGGAGTTTACTTCGGCTTACACTGGTCACACTCGAAAGCCCATCTTTACCGAGCTATGTTGGAAGGCGTCGTTTTCGAGTATGCTGTATATCAAGAGATTGTCAAACAGTTATTACCGAAGCTTGACTTTATTGAGACAAGAGTAATTGGCGGAGGAGCAAGGAGTCGTATCTGGAATCAAATTAAAGCTGATGTACTTAATGTGCCTTACATCACATTGAATCGCCAAGAATTTTCTACGTTAGGTTCAGCTATTCTTGCTGGCTACTCTGTAGGTGTTTATAAGGACATGGCATCTGTGGCACAGTCGTTTGTGCAACCAGTTCAACGAATAAACCCTCGTCCTGAATTTCACCAACAATATCAACCTTATATCTCTTTGTATAAACGTCTCGTAGGGGAAGTAAAACCCTTATTTGATGATCTTGCTACTATCTCAGAGACAGGGCTCAGTAATGAAAGGTAAAGTCCTAATTACTGCGCGGTCCTTTCGTAGAATTCCCGGTCCTCATATTGAGGAATGGCATAAAGAGGGATATGAAATCGTGGTCCCCCCTTATGATCGCCCATTGGAAGCTGAGGAATTAATTGAGTTTATACGAGATGTAGATGCAGCAATACTCGGTTTAGACAAGGCAACACGTGAAGTGTTGGTTATGGCGTCGAATTTAAAAGTAATATCCAGACATGGTGTAGGGGTGGATAATATCGATCTCAAAACAGCCTCCGAACGAGGGATTGTTGTAACCATAACACCTGGCGCAAATAGCATTGCTGTCGCTGAACTGACGATGGCCTTGATCTTCGCTTTGGCCCGTAAAATTCCCGCTCATGATCGGATGGTTCGCGGCGGGAAATGGGGACGATTGGAAGGTTTTGAGATTATGGGGAGTACGTTGGGTTTAATTGGAGCGGGCAAAATTGGTAGAGAAGTGGGGACTCGCGCCCATGCCCTTGGAATGCGAATTCTTTTTACAGACCCCCTTCGCCCGCCTGAAGAGTGGTTACAAAAGACTCAAGCCAAACAGGTGTCTCTGGAAGATTTATTATCCTCAAGTGATTTTATTAGTTTACATTTGCCATTGAATGACGAAACACGCAATATACTTGATTCCGCTCGGATAGGTTTATTGAAGCCTTCTGCCTTTGTTATAAATACAGCACGAGGAGGTTTACTAGACGAAAAGGCATTGTTTGAAGCATTGAAGAATGGGAGAATTGCTGGAGCGGCGATTGACACGTTCAATTTAGAACCGCCTGATTCCTCTCAGTTCACCGAACTTGACAATTTTATTGCCACCCCTCACATCGGTTCGGCGACTTATCAAACAACACTTCGTATGGGATGGTTAGCAACTCAAAATGCATTATGTGTCCTAAAGGGAGAGCGTCCTCAGCATGTCGTCAACCCTGAAGTTTATTGGGGAGCAAAAGGATGAATGAAATAATAAATCGCATTCAAAAACAAGCGATCATACCAGTTATAACAGTGGATTCCAGCAAGGATGCCGAGTGGGTATGTGAAGTTCTCGTTGACGCAGGAATGCAAGTGATCGAGATCACATTCCGCACAGAAGCCGCGGTTGAGAGTATAGCGGTAGCCAAGAGTCTTTTTCCCGATCTAATTATAGGAGCAGGAACAGTATTATCACTAAAACAAGCTTCTAGAGCCGCGCAAGCAGGTGCTACTTTTTTAGTTTCCCCTGCTTTAGATGTGGAGCTTGTTGAATGGTCAATTCAAAATCAACTCATTGCTATACCGGGTGTAGTTACCCCAACTGAAATTCTAACAGCATTAAAGCATGGCGTAAAGGTAATGAAATTTTTTCCAGCAGAAGCTTACGGAGGAACGAAAACAATAGACGCTTTGAAAGGGCCTTTTCCCGACGTAAAATTCCTGCCAACAGGAGGAATTAATTCTAACAATGCAATCGATTACTTAAGGCTGTCGAACGTGATTGCGGTAGGGGGGACATGGATGGTCAAACCTGATCTGATCAAAAAACGTGATAAAAAGACTATCTATCAATTGTCAACAGAAGCTCTCCAGATTGTAAAGTCACTATAACAACCAAGTACACCCAAATGAAAATTTACAACCTCCAGCAACAGACATCATTCTATATGCGGAAGTCACACTTCTGCAATATACCAAGTGCATTGCTCTGATGGTTTCTGCCCATCCTGCAAATGGGTAAAAGGTTATGCGTTTACAAAGCCTTAGGCTGAAACGCGCGGCCTTACTTCCCGATCAAGACGATCACCTAAGGTATCAAGAGCCACATCTAAATCATAATCCGCTTGCAACCCCATCCAGAACTGAGGGGAAGTGCCAAAATAACGCGATAATCGCAAGGCGGTATCGGCTGTCACGCTGCGAACCCCCTGCACAATTTCATTGATCAACCGTGCCTCAACGCCGATATCTGTTGCAAGCTGATTTGGACTTAGGTTCATTGGCTTCAAAAATTCTTCGATTAATATCTCGCCCGGGTGAACCGGCCTTAACCTTTCAGTCATTTTTCCCTGCCAATCTAATGGTAATCGGTAATTTCAACATCATACGCGTTACCATTTTCCCAACGAAAGCAAATCCGCCATTGGTCATTAATCCGCACGCTCCATTGTCCTGCTCTATCCCCGCTTAATTTTTCCAACCGATTTGCGGGCGGTATTCTCAAATCGTTTAGGTTCATAGCATTATTGATCATTCGTAACTTACGCAAAGCGACTTGCTGAATATCAAGCGGCAATTTTCGAGAACGTTGACGCTGGTAAATCCTTTGCGTCTCGTCGTCTTTGAAGGTCTTAATCACCTCTTTATTCTATGGTGTATTGTAATAAATGTCAACTGCGCCCTAGAGACTTTTAGAAGTTTTCGGCACTCACCCTTGACAAACGTTCCGATTTGGGATATAACTGTAACGTAGTCGGCAAATAGATATTCCGAAACGGAACGATAATGCCTGCTCGTCACCCTTCTTTTGACTCCCTCGATTACCAGATTATCCTCGCCCTCCATAAAAACGCGCGCGCAAGCGCCTCCGAGATTGCTCGCCAAATCGGCGCCAACGAACGTACCGTGCGCAAGCGTATCGAACACCTGATCCAAAGCGGCGCAATGCGCCTCACGGCGATCCTTGAGCCCTCCGCTTTTGGATATGTCACCGCAGCCGATATTTTCCTCGAGGTTGAGCCGCAGCACGAGGAAAACGTCCTTCAACAGCTTATGGCGATGCCCATGGTCACCTACGTTGCCTTTGGGCAGGGAACCCAGGAGGTTTCCATCGAGGCGCGGTTCAAGGATAACGATGCCCTGCGCGAGTTCATTCGTCATGTGCTCCCCTCCCTGCCTGGCGTCACCGTTACCCGCTATACCCTGGTGCCGCGCATCCTGCGCAATATCGATGAATGGCTACCTCCACCCGAAGATTTTATCCCTCCCGATTGAGTTATAGAAAGGAGAGCAAGTGAAGCGAAATCAGACAGTAAAAATTCTCATTTCATCCTTCAACCATCCTTCTCTATTCGAACACTTTCTGGAAAGGAGAGAAAAATGAACCTTCGATCCTCCCCCCTCTGGCTTATCCTTGCAATCCTGCTGGTCTTCAGTATCACCCTGTCGGCGTGCGGCGGCGGCAAAGCTGAAATCAAGGTCGGCGCGCCATTGCCGCTCACCGGTCCGTATGCCAGCGATGGCGAGCAGATGCTCAAAGCCCTCCAAATGGCCGTGGATGAGCAAAACGCTAAAGGGGGCTTGTTAGGCCGCCAGCTCAAATTGGTGACCGGCGATGTAGGCGCCCTGGAAGCAGAAAAGATCAAAGCCGTCGGGGAACGCTTGATCGGCGAGAAAGTGGATGTGGTGATCACCGGCTACGCCGACTCGGGCGTGGATGCGCGCGTCTTTGGCGAGTATGATATGCCCTTCCTGCATGCCGATGCAATGACATTGGATACCGAGGTGGTGGCTCAAGACCCGGTGAAATACGGCAACGTCTTCCAGTACTGTCCCAGCGAAGTATCCTACGGTATTGATGCAGCCGCCAACTTGTTTGAAATGGGTCAGAAAATGGGCTGGCAAGAACCCAATAAGAAGATCGCCATCGTGAAGGTGGATTACAGCTATAACATCCTGGCCGCCGACAAATTTGCCGAGCTGGTTAAGGCTCAGGGGTACGAAATTGTGGTCGATGAGGTGACCCAATTTGGCGTGGTCGAATGGGGCCCCATCCTCTCAAAGATCGATGAAGCCCAGCCAGCCTATGTCACCTTTTGGAACCTTGATCCAACCGATGCGGCGCGCTTTATGGTGCAGTTCTCCGAGAAATTCAGCGAAAAAGGTTTGAATGCCCTGGTTTTCATGCAGTTCACCCCTTCTATCCCGGAGTTCCTGGAATTAGCCGGTAAAGCTGCCGAAGGGCTGTTGTGGACTGCCAGCATCAACCCGGTTGGAGCAGGTGTAGAGGATTACAAACAACGCTGGATAGCCAAATACAATGAAGAGCCCAAGTCGATCTATGCCTATGTAACCCGCGATGGCTTTGACATCTGGGTGACAGCGGTCGAAAAAGCCGGCTGCGTTGATTGTTACGATCAAGTGATCCAGAACATTCGCAGCACCACCTACGCGGGTCTTGCCGGCGTTCATGTCTTTACCACTACCATCAACAATCCAAATATGGCACCGACTTTATCCCCACCATCTGGTATCAGATTTGGAATGGTCAGAACCTGATTGTAGGACCAACGAAGTATCAAAAAGCTCAGCCGCAACTGCCACCGTGGATTAAGTAAGCAGGCATTGCAACTTCTCCCCTCTTCTTGTCCAGGAGGGGAGAAAACCCTCTCTCACCAGCGAGGGTTGCACCTCCTCTCTGGTGGGAGAGGCAGGGTAAGGGAATTTGCCAGCCAAAGCTCTCTTCGCTCTGACCTGGAAGCGAGGTTGCAACATCGTTTGGAGGAGTTTTTATGTTTGCTACACAGGCCATCTCCAAAAGTTTTGGAAAACTGGTTGCCCTCTCTAATGTGTCTTTCGAGGTCGAAGAAAAGGAAATCTTCGGCATCGCCGGCCCGAACGGGGCAGGGAAATCAACCCTGTTCAACGTGATCAGCGGGATTTATGCCCCGACTTCGGGAAAGATATTCTTTGAGGGCAAAGACATCACTAATTCCAAGCCTGACCAAATCTGCCATCTGGGCATTGCCCGCACCTTTCAAATCCCCACGGCTTTCCATACGCTGAGCGTTTACGATAACCTGCGCGTCGGAGCGATCTTCGGCGCTCGCCGTCCGCACAGCGCAGATGAGGTGCTCGAACTCTTGGGCTTAGAGTCGGTGCGAGACCGACCTGCTCGCAATCTCGATCTTTACACCACCAAATTGGTCATGTTGGGGGCAGCCCTGGCGACGGATTGTAAGCTGTTGATGTTGGATGAGCCGATGGCAGGGCTTTCACTGATAGAAATCCAAAACTTCCTGGAGATCGTGCGGCGGATCAATCAAGAAAAAGGCATCACCATTATCATCATCGAGCATCTACTCGACATTCTCATCAGTCTGACCAAGCGCATGTTGATCCTCAGTGATGGGCAGGTTCTTTACTTGGGGGCATCCAGCGGGGTCGCCGAAGACCGCCGCGTGGTCGAGGTCTATCTGGGTGGCAAAGGAGGTAGCCATGCTCAACGTTAAGGATTTGGTCTGTTACTACGGTGACTTACAGGTTCTCCGTCAGGTCAGCCTGCAGGTTGAAGAAGGCGAAGTGGTTGCTCTCTTTGGCCCAAACGGGCATGGCAAAAGCACCTTGCTCAAGGCAATCTGCGGTTTACAGCCACCCAAAAGCGGCTCCATCCAGTTCAAAGGCGAGGAGATTGCTGGCTTACCATCCCATCAAATTGTGGAGCGCGGCCTAGCCTATATCCCTGAAGAACGCCATCTCTTTACCGATATGACGGTCTTGGAAAATCTGTATCTGGGGGCTTATCCCCGTCATGCCCGGGCAGCGGTGAAGAAAAACCTGGAATTTGTCTTCCACATTTTTCCTCGCCTAGCGGAGCGGCGCAATCAACTTTGTTCTACCCTGAGCGGGGGTGAAGCGCGCATGGTGGCGATTGGGCGCGGTTTGATGAGCGAGACCTCTTTCTTGATGGTAGATGAACCTTCCATAGGGCTTTCGCCGGGAATGAAGATGGCCGTCTTCGATGCTATTCGACAAATCCATCAGGAAAGGGGGATGACCATCTTAATCGTCGAGCAAGAAATCCAGCACGCCCTCGAAATGTCCCATCGCATCTACCTGATGAAAAAAGGGCAAATCGCCTTTGAGCGGAAAGGGGATGAAATTCAGGTAGAAGAGATCGAGAAGGCCTATTTCTAGGAGAGAGCAGCATGGAAAACTTCGTAAATGCCTTGATCAGTGGTTTAATCTCCGGTTCCCTGTATGCGGCGATGGCACTGGGATTGACAATCATCTATGGCGTCAGCCGCGTCTTCAATTTTGGACATGGCGTGATTGCCGTCATTGGGGCCTATCTCACCTGGTATTTCCTTTCTGCCCTGGGCGTTCCTTTTTTGCTGGCAACCTTGCTATCCATGGCTCTCATGGCTTTGTTTGGCTGGCTGCTTTATCGTTTCACGATCAGTCCCCTGCTCAAAAAGCCTAACTGGGAGTTTTCGACCGTCTTGTTTATGTTAGGAGCGGGTATTTTATTAGAAAACGTTGTCTTGCAAGTGTTTGGTCCGCGGGTTAAGTCTATCCCCTTGCTGGTGGAGGGAGCGTTGAAGGCCGGCTTCATTCAAATTAACTGGCACGAACTGGCGCTGATTGCCATTGTGGTAATCGCCATTGCCGCGCTGAGCCTGTTCTTTAAATACAGTCGTACCGGCCAGGCTATGCGGGCGGTTGCGCAATCCATCCCTGGCGCCCAGGTGGTCGGCATTCACATCGAACAGATTTTTGGCATGACCTTTGCCCTTGCCTTTGTCGTCACCGGATTTAGCGGCATCCTTTTGGGTACCAAGTATTATCTAAATCCTCACATCGGCTGGGAGTGGATGGTCAAGGGCTTTGTGATTGTGACCTTTGGCGGTTTGGGCAGCACCGGCGGCGCGGTCGTGGCGGCGCTGATCCTGGGCCTGGTAGAAGCTATTGCCACCCTCTACTTGGGAGCGATTTGGGTTTGGCCAATCTGGTTTGTGTTGTTCCTGGTCGTTTTGTTGTTAAGACCCCAGGGTATCTTAGGCGGTAGAAAGTGATGGAGGAAAGGCAGCTATGAAGAATCTCAACTGGAAATCTATCCTGTACATTGGGGTCATGGCATTCATTTTGCTCTATCCCTGGCTGGGAGCTTCCAGTTATAACAAACATCTGTTTATTCTTTTCTTTATCTGGTCGATTGTGGCGGCCAACTGGAATCTGATGATGGGGTATGCCGGGATCAACTCGCTGGGCAACATCGGGTTTATGGCAATCGGCGGCTATACAGCCGGCATTCTGGCAAAAACCTTTGGCGTACCTCCCCTTTTGACCGTTCCGATAGCTGGCTTGGTCACCTCTCTGGTGGTGACGGTGGCGCTGGGTTTGCCGGCCTTGCGTCTGAGTGGCATCTACATTGCCTTGCTTACCCTGATCTTTGCCGATACGTTACCTTCGGTGCTGACCCAAACCAGGGAAATCACTGGCGGCGCCATGGGTCTGCATGAAATTCCACCATTTTATCCCGGTATGGATAAAACCGGCGCCTATTACATTTGCTTTGTCTTCTTTCTGATCGTTTTATATATCATTTATCGGGTGATTCACTCTTCCACCGGCATGGCGTTCGTTGCCTTGCGAGATTCGGAAAATTTTGCGTATTGTTTAGGGGTGAACAAGTTCAAAGAACGGCTGAAAGTGTTTGCTCTCTCATCCCTTATGACCGGGGCAGCCGGTGGCATGTATGTGCATGCCCTGGGTGACATCTCTCCCACCACCCTGGGGATTGAACCGTTCTTGTTGACGATCGCCATGATTGAGTTGGGAGGGGTGGGTACCTTTTTAGGTCCGATTCTCGGCGCATTCGTGATCGTTTTCGGCAACGAATTCTTACGACTGGCGGGTACATTGCGTCTGACCCTGCTGGGGGCATTGATTTGCACCATAATCTTGTTTTATCCCGGCGGAGTTATCCAGTTTTTTACTGTTTTGGAACATCGGATCGAAGCCTTTCTCAAACGCAAAACCTCCCCTGCATGAGGAAAGCTGGATGAAAGTCTTTTATACCCCGCGCCTAGAAGATTTTCAACCGCCCTACCAGATTCACTTCGGTCAGTTGGTCGAAGCCTCAGAAGTTGCGGGTAGAGCACAGAGGGTCGTGCAAGCCCTGCAGCAAGCCGGGTTAGCTGTGGTAGAAGAACCGCACCGCTTTCCGATCGAAGCCATCGAATCGGTCCATACAGCCGAGTATCTTGCCTTTTTGCAGCAAGCCAATCAGATGCCCTTTCTGGATCCCGAGTCGGACGGCAAGTCCCTGGAGGTGGTCTTTCCTACCGTCTTTCCCTATTCGGATCGGTGGCAGTGGCGGGCAACGGCAGTGATGTCGCAGGTCAGCCGCTTTTGTTTTGACACCTATACGCCGATCACCTCGCAAGTCTTTGAAATCGCCCGCCTAGCGGCTGAATGTGCGCTAAGCGGGGCAGAAGCCTTATTGAGTGGGGAGGTAACGGTCTTTGCAGCCTGTCGCCCACCCGGCCATCATGCTACCCGTCATCAGTGCGGCGGCTATTGTTATTTGAATAACGCTGCCATTGCTGCCCGGTATTTGTCATCTGTCGGGCGAGTTGTAATCCTGGATGTAGATTTTCATCATGGCAACGGGACTCAGGAAATCTTTTATGACTCCGATCAGGTGGGTTATCTTTCCCTGCATGGCGACCCGGCTACCACTTACCCTTACTTCAGTGGATATCCTGATGAACTCGGCGAGGGAAAAGGTAGAGGGTTTAATCGCAACTTCCCCTTACCACCCCAAACCGATGGCCATACTTATCTTGAAACCTTACAGATTGCCCTGCAGGCGTTGGATGAGATGTCGCCGCGCTTTCTGGTTCTCTCATTGGGTTTGGATACCCATGCCGAAGACCCTCTGGCAAATTTTGCCCTCAGCACTTCCACGTATGCAGAAATGGCGAAGCAGATAGCCCGGTTGAACCTGCCCACCTTGATTGTTTTGGAGGGCGGCTATAACCTCGATCGACTTGGTGAACTGGCGGTCACTTTTGTCCGCGCCTGGGAAAGTATTCAAAACTAACACTGTTAAGGAGAGCTGGCTATGACCCTAAGACATTTTATCGACACACAAGATTACACCAAACAAGAGTTATTAGACATCATCGAACTGACGCGAAAGATCAAAGCAGCCGATAAACAAGGTTGCACCCCGAAACTCCTTCAGGATGCTTCTTTGGCGATGATCTTTGAAGAGCCCTCCACGCGCACGCGGGTCTCCTTCGAGGTAGCAATGACCGAATTGGGCGGTCACGCACTCTACCTTAAGCCGGGGGAGATTCACCTGGGTGTGCGGGAATCGATGTACGATACTGCCAAAGTGCTTTCGCGCATGTGTGATGCCATCTTTGCCCGCACTCTCAAGCACCAAACCATCACAGAGCTGGCAAAATATGCCGAAGTGCCGGTGATCAATGGGCTTACGGATTACAATCACCCCACCCAGGTTGTCTGTGATGTCTTGACCATGATTGAACACATGCCGGCCGGCAAAAAGTTAGAAGAGTTACGGGTTACCTTCATTGGCGATGCCACCAATGTCTTATCCTCATTGATGTTTATCTGCACCCGACTCGGGATGCATTTTACTCATGCAGCGCCACGCAAATACCAACCCCCTGAAGCCTGGTTGCAGATTGCCCGTGCCAATTGCGCCGAATCGGGTGGCAGCCTGACCATCACCGAAGACCCGATTGAAGCTGTTCGGGAAGCTGATTTTATCTACACCGACCTGTGGTGGTGGGTGGGTCAAGAGGATGAAATCCCCGAGCGGCGAGCAGCCTTTATGCCCAAATATCAAGTTAATCTCGATCTCTTCAACAAAGCTCCTTCCCATTGTCAGTTCATGCACTGTTTGCCAGCCTCGCGCGGTGTAGAAGCAACCGATGAGGTGATGGATCATCCTCGCTCCATCATCTTTGACCAATCGGAAAATCGCCTGCACACTGAAAAGGGGCTGCTGGTCTATCTGCTCTACCCGCGCTTGAAACGTCCTTCGGCGGAGCTTCAGGCATACCATCGCGGCCAGATTGAAACCTTTTTACATCAGATCATCTGAGCGCGTCTATCGCCAGCCTCGCTCAGAAACGGCGAGGAGGCTGCCCCTCATCCCTTAGCGCCTCGTTCAAGGGATGAGGGGAGAAGCTGTTTCCTCTCCCGGAGAGCGTTCGGGTGAGGAACGAGACAAGAGGAGAAAGGATATGGTACGGACGTTAACCACCACCCCTCGTCAAGACGGCTTTTACATACCAGCCGAATTTGCACCGCACAAGCAAACCTGGATGCTCTGGCCAGAGCGCCCCGATAACTGGCGCTTCGGCGCCAAGCCGGCTCAAAGAGCTTTTACGGCCGTGGCAACTGCCATCGCTCAGTTTGAAGCGGTGGTGATGGGTGTTAATCAACGCCAGTTCCTCAATGCGCGCGCCATGCTACCTGCCCATATCCGTGTGATTGAGCTTTCGAACAACGATTCCTGGATGCGGGATGTCGGCCCGACCTTTGTCATCAACGACAGAGGTGAAATCCGTTTGGTGGATTGGAAGTTCAACGCCTGGGGAGGAATAAAGGAAGGGTTGTATTTTCCCTGGGATCTTGACGATCTGGTGCCCCGCAAAGTGGCAGAAATTGAAGGGATCGATCGCTATGCTGCTCCGTTGGTTCTCGAAGGTGGCTCGATCCATGTGGATGGTGAAGGAACTTTGCTGACAACCGAGCAGTGTTTGCTCAATCCAAATCGCAATCCTGAATTGAGCAAAGCGGAGATCGAAGCGTATCTTAAGGAATATACCGGGGTTGAAAAAATCATCTGGCTGGGAGAAGGGGTCTATAATGACGAAACCAACGGCCATGTAGATAACCTAGTGTGCTTTTTACGCCCAGGTGTGATTGCGTTGACCTGGACGGACTATACTCATGACCCTCAATATCCAATTTCTCAAGATGCTTATGAGCGCTTACGTCATGCCAGAGATGCCAGAGGACGCTCCTTCGAGATTGTGAAAATCCATCAACCGGATCCGGTGCTGATCACGGCTGAAGAAGCTGAGGGTGTAGACGCGGTTGAGGGCACGCTACCCCGTCAAGCAGGCGATCGCATGGCAGCTTCGTATATCAATTTTTATTTTTGCAACGGCGGAGCAATCGTTCCCACGTTTGGAGATGCTCATGATCAACTTGCCCTGGAGACCTTGCAGCGTTATTTACCCGAGCGTCGCGTGGTGGGTGTGCCGGCGCGTGAAATCTTGTTAGGGGGCGGCAATATTCATTGCATCACCCAGCAACAGCCGCTGGGAGGCTAACCCGCACAGATACCTCTGGGTGGATTGAGAAACAATCAGGGGGAGCGAAAACATTTGATATAATTCCCCGCTAATATCCCCTTTGTGAGGTGTACGATGCCCCATATCCCGCGCTGTATGAGTACCCAACATCCCGACAATGTTCAAGTTCCCTTTTTTGCCTCAGATGCGGAGTTGCAAGGGGAAGACGAAGTTCAGGAGGCTTACTATGTCTTTTCCCACCTTGGCTGCGATGAGCAGATGTGGGATTACGAAGGTAAAGAGGTGGATAACTTTGTGATCAAGAAACTGCTCTCGACATACGGGCCGTTCTTTCGCCAGGTGCTGCTCGGAGAGCATGTTTTTATTACCCCCCGCGTACCAAACCCGGCCATTGAAAAGACTGAAGCCAAGATTTTGCTCGAAACCCTGGGAAGTATTCCGCGCTCTTACGATGCCGCGATTTTGTTCAATCCGCAGAGTCCACCACCAATCTTTGAGGTGATTCTGCCGATGACGGTTTCGGCTGCTGATATTAATCGGATTTACAACTATTATGTACATTTCATCGCGGCTAAGGATACTCAGCAGATTCCGGGGGATACGATAACCATTGGGGAATGGTTGGGAAATTTTCGGCCACAACGAATCAATGTGATCCCATTGTTTGAGGGAGTTGAAAATTTGCTCAACGCTGCCCAGGTGATAGAAGATTTTCTGCAGGATAAAGATTTGGAATACCAGCGCGTCTTTTTGGCGCGCTCCGACCCGGCGATGAATTCGGGATTGATCAGCACAGTTTTGGCGAATAAAATCGCTCTCTATCAATTGGATCAACTCTCCCAAAAGTTGGGGATTGAACTCTATCCCATCATGGGAATGGGATCAGCTCCTTTTCGCGGCAATCTAAAACCCACCACAGTCGAACAGGTTACCAGAGAGTACCCTTCCGCCCAGACTTTTACCATTCAATCAGCGTTCAAGTATGATTTTTCTCCCTTAGAAGTTGTCTCCGCCATTCAAAAACTCAAACAGATTCCTCGCCGCAGGGCAAGCGAAATCGATCAGGAGCAAAGTCTGGCAATCATCGAGAAATCAACCCAGGCTTATCGTGAGCAGGTAACCCAATTGGCGCAGCTCATCAGCACGCTGGCAAAATATGTGCCACGGCGCAGGAAGCGGAAATCGCATTCGGGGCTGTTTGGCTACTTCCGCAATGTCAGTGGAATCCAACTGCCGCGGGCGATAGCTTTTACTTGCTGTTTGTATTCTCTGGGAATTCCCCCTGAGCTGTTGGGATTGCACGCCCTTACGCCAGATGAGATCAATTTCTTGCGGCAAACCATTGTGAATTTCGATGCAGACTTAGCCGATGCACTCCAGTATGTCGATCTGGATAGTCCATTCCTGCCTCCGCGCGTTTGCCAGGCGGTTGAGCGATTACACATCGACTATCAACCGAACCCGGATCATCTGCGTATCAGCCGCGAGATCACCGAAGCAGTGCGTCAGAACCGCTTTGAGCGTTTAGCCGAATTGATCTTACAGGCTGCCTCTCTGCGCCGCTTTTTAGGCTGAAGGGGCTCTTCCTGAGCTTTGGCAGATATTGGCTAACGAAGCTGCAAGCTTTTTAGCCCGCTTGAGCGTTGCGTTCAAGGTACAATTTGATTGTTATGAAGCATTTACGCTGGTTGTCGTTGGGCAGGGTTCAACCAGGGATGGTTGGGGGGATAGTTCTCGTTGTCTGGATTCTCTCTACAGGTCTTGCTGGATTTCGCACCACTGCCCAGAGTGAGCTTGTCTCTGGCGCATCCATCCGCGCTTTCGACCGTTTGAGCGCGGTGGAGGGGTGGATCTGGTTTGGGGAAAGATTATTTCTGACCAGAGATGGCGGACTCTCCTGGCAGGACATCACTCCATCTCTGGATGACGGGCTACAGCTTGCCGCCATAGATTTTAGAAACGCTGAAAATGGCTGGGCAGTCCTGGCAAAACCCTCGACCGATGGCAAGAACGCGCCTTTCATCGCCCACACCTCCAACGGAGGGCGCGATTGGCAGATCGACCCCATTCCTCTGCAGGATTCAGATCGCTACCTGCCGATTGCTCAATCCTACCTCACCGCATGGGATGCAGAGACCCTCTGGATTGTGCAGAAGATCGTCAGCAGCGCCAATTTCAGCCTGGGATTTCTTTACCGAACGCTTGATGGTGGGAAAACCTGGCAACGGTTAGAGCTTCCGATCGCGGCGCCGATTCAGGCTGAAGATGCATTGAACGTGTGGTTACAGGGTGGGGTCACAGGAGACGAGGTTTATCGTTCGTCCGATGGGGGCGTGACCTGGGTGAAAGTCACAAAGAATCCCCTTCAATTCCAGCAACAGCGTCAGGATGAGGGGCAGGAATTGCACATGATCTCAACGGCAATGGGCTGGAAGCTGGAGCGAAAGGGGAATTGTGAACCTCAAGACATCAACCAATCCTCCAACAGTGGTATTCAGCAAGGATTGCGGTGCAGGACGGTGGAACGCATCTGGTCAACCGAGGATGGCGGACGAAGTTGGGCAGCAATCCCGCTCCCTGACGGCCAAACCTCTTTGACCAGAGAGCAAATTGTCAATCCAGCCTGGTCTGCCAGTCCGCTTGTTCTACAACCATTGGCAGAGGAAAACCCGGATTTACCCTTGATCGCTGTTATGCAGGGACACGCTTTTGATAAATGCGAAATCCCAACGCTCGACAAACTGGCTGTGTGGAAGGCGCAAAGTCCTTATCGGGCAGTCAATATCTATATCGGCGGGATCAGTCGCACCTGCGATAACGCGTCTCTGACCCCTGAGTTTATCGCCCAATTGCGCCAGCAAGGCTGGGGGTTGATACCCACTTGGGTGGGGCTGCAAGCTCGCTGCACGAACTACAAATATCGCATGAGCAAATATCCTCCCAAGGCTTATCAAGAAGGACGGATGGAAGCCGAAATGGCTACCCGTGCCGCCCAACAATTGGGGTTGACCAATGCCGCTGGCAATGGCAGCGTGATCTATTATGATTTGGAACATTATGACATTCGTCAAGAAGAATGCAACGAGGCTGCTCGCGCTTTTATTAACGGTTGGGTAGAGCGCATGGCGGAGTTAGGGATGATTGGAGGGGTTTACAGCACCGGGCGACCGTTGAGTCAGTTTGCCGATCTCCCCAATCCACCGCCGGTGATCTGGGCAGCGCATTGGATTTACCCCTCCTACAACCCAGAAGCCACGGTATGGAATGTTTACAGCCTATCCAATGACTTGTGGAACAATCAGCAAAGATTGCGCCAGTATGCAGGGGGACATCCGGAGACCTGGGGGGAGGTGACCTTGACCATCGATAGCAATGTGATGGATGGGATAGTCAGTTTTCATCTTTACCTTCCTGAAGGGTTTAAATATCA
>Ga0308406_1000261_pt1 | contig 26003 bp, 21 predicted proteins | sample HotsprSampleMSe1_FD_203474 | JGI IMG/M metagenome (GOLD analysis project Ga0308406, IMG submission 203474) | Hot spring phototrophic mat microbial communities from Mushroom Spring, Yellowstone National Park, Wyoming, United States - 20060911_MSe1 ...
TTTACCAGGCGTGGCCGGCCGAGTGGAATCGGTCGATTAGAGATTGGAGAGAGGTGATTAAAGGGTGGAGAGAGTGGCTCCATGCATGGCATAGAAGAGGATGGTGGCATCCTAGGGACTTTGCGCGCTGGATACATGAGGTCTATAGGATGGACCCAAACGAGTTTTGGTGGAGGGTTCGGCATGGGGAGATTCCACCGCCTCTCCCGTTTCCTATGTTTTGGGGATGGGGCGGGATACCCCAGGGAGGTAAGATAGACTTCGGTCCTGCGAACATGCGCCTCTGGCGCCGGTACAAAGCCCAAGGAGCCCCCCGAGCCCCGGAGTATGTACGGCCCCTTGAGGCTTTTGCTTTGTACCTGCTGCAAGAGGGCGTGAATGCGTAGGGGATTTTCGCTTCGCCAGGTACTTAGCGAGAAGGGGCTGAGCTCTTCTCCCGCTTGTCATACGTTAGCTTAGCCATCGGCTTGGGAATCCGATACCCCCAGAAAGCCCTACCCCGCCAATCAAACTACCCCCCGTTCAAGGACTGGACTAAGTACAACTATTTACCCTGACTTTGCCCTATAGCAACACTTTGGAAACGCCTACTCTCTCTGCTGGGCCTGACATAAAGCAACGGAAACACCAATGGTCAGCGGAAAGCTTTGGTGCAGCGTCTGAACGCTTTGCCGAGGCTGTCAGACTGGGTGATTGACCCCATGCACTCGGCTATTGAATTTCGGGTCATGCACATGGGAATAGTGGAAGTAAGAGGGCGATTTCAGCGATGGGAGGCTAAGGTCAGGGGTACTTCGCCCGACTTTTCAGATTTAGCCGTGGAGATAGAAGTGGAAGTGGGCTCTATTCAGACAGATGTGGAGGCCCGGAATGTTCATCTAAAATCACCGGACTTCTTTGATGTGGCGACCTATCCAAAGGCTTTCTTCAAAAGCACCCGCATAGAGTGGCAGCCCCTGCGAACCTTCCGGCTTCATGGGGAGCTTACCCTGAAAGGGGTAACGCACGCCATCACCTTACAGGGTGAGCTTAAGTCTTTCGTGCTAAAAGACTTATTTGGGCAGCCCCGCGTGGCCTTTTATGTGTCGGCGCCTATAGATCGGAGGGCCTGGGGTCTCACTTGGCAGATGGAGCTGGAAGGCGGGCAGGTCGTCGTAGATAACATCGTCCACATAGAGGCCCATGTAGAGCTTACCACGCCCCAGGCCATGGCCGCCATGCAGCAGATGCTGGCCTCCATGGAGGCAAGTAACTAAGCGACTATGGGCCTATTAGAGAAGCTGACGGGCCTGAAAGCCCCTTATCCTGGGGTACGGTGGGATCCAGCCGCAGGTCGTGTCCTCGCCGCCACAGACGCTTTTCGGGCCTTACCAGAAGAAGCTCAGGAAGCCGCCCTCATGCTGCCCGCCTGGGACTTCCTCAAAGTGGACAAAGAGGTCTATGCTAAACACATCGTAGAAAAAACCGACACCGAGGAGACTTTCTTTCTTCTACCTGCCCTGGGTTACAATGAGGCTATTGAGAAAATCCAGCACCTTCAAAAAGAAAATAGCTTTTTGCGGGATCAGCTCCATGCCTTCGTCCAGCAGCTCCCCGTGCCCCTCTTTGTCGTAGAAGAGAAAGCTGAGCTACGGATCACCTTTGCCAATCAACTGCTCTTAGAGCTCATCGGCGTGCCCTTGAGTAAGCTCTATAAAGGGCTAACCTTAGAGGATATTTTCCCAGACCATAGGGGGGAAGCGCAGGCCATTTTGACCAGCGCCCGCGAAACCCAAAAACCCCAGCAAGAAATCATGGAGGGTTTTCGCCCCTCAGGCTCGCTCTATGCGTACTTAGTGCGGGCTTTTCCCTTTGAGACCCCTAACCTCCGAGGCGTATTTTTTGCCCTGGTAGATATAACTAAAGAGCGCGAGCAAGAGCGACAGTTAGAGCTTCAAAATCAAGAGCTCACGGCTCTCACCGAAGAGCTTCGGCAAAATCAGGAGGAGCTTCAGATAGCCCTCAAAGAAGTAGAGGCAGCTCAGAAAGAAGCCGAACTCCGCCGAAAAGAGTTAGAGGACAGTCTTTTAGCAGCGCAGCGCTATCAGCGCACGATCCTCTTTCGCACCCGTGAGGTAACGACTCTGTGGGGGCGTGATAGAGTAGCTATTGTGGCACGAGCGCACTCTTATGTGGGGGGCGACTTCTTATTTGCTACCCGACAAGGCGATTATGTGTATGTGGTAGTGGGGGATGCAACCGGACATGGCCCCTCGGGTGCGCTATTAGCCTTGACTGTACGAACCCAGCTCTTACAGGCTATTTCAGAGATAGGCCCCCCTCGCGATCTCCCCAGAGCCTTGACAGAAGTCCGCGAAGCCCTGTTTGAGCTCTTAGATGTGGATCCCGCTCGCACCTTATCTAATGACGGCGCCGAGATCGGCGTACTGGCTTTACCTACCTCTCGCTCAGGCACGCTGTTTTTTGCCGGAGTAGGGCGTGACCTCTACCTTCTTTCATCAGAGGGAAAGTTACACAAATTCAAAGGCATCCGGCGTGGCTTGGGATGGAATGTGCCAGGCACGCCATTAGAAGCCTTCACCGTAGAAGAGATACCTTATGAAGCTGGCAGCATAGCTTTCTTATTTACCGATGGGCTCCCCGACCAGCACAATCCTAACCATCGTAAGCTGGGGGTGCGAGTGGTGGAACGCTGGATAGCCGAAAGCGCCACCGCCGCCGGCCCCGAACCTGCCGACAAAGTCCGCTATGTGATGAGATACTGGGAAGACTTTCGGCAGGAAGCCCCTCAAACCGACGACGTCCTTTTCATTGGATTAGCCCTCCCATAAAACGCTCCTTTGGGAGATAAGAAAGCCAGCTGGCCCCTCCACCCTGCCCCGCAACCTCACCCATATATTTGCTCATTTACATCTCATACGCTAAGAACCTTCTGAATAAATCGGCAATGAGACGCTAAAAAGCCAGCTCTGCCTATTAGCCAGCGTCTGTCCAACGTTCCCATCTTTATACCTCTCCCTCGGGAGCGAGGCTACGCCCTATTCTAAAGCGGTGCCATACCTTAGCTGTAATGACATCCGTGGCGGTGGTTATCCCCACCTATAATAACCTGCCTGAGCTCCGCTTATGTCTCAAGGCGCTCAGCCAGCAGTCCTACAAAGACTTCGTCGCCTATGTATGCGTAGATGGCTCTACAGATGGCACCTTAGAGTACCTCCGTTGTCAACCTTATGAGTTTGTAAAGGTTCTAACGCATCCCGATGGCCGAAACCACGGCCGTAACGCTGCCCGAAACCTCGCCTTGCCTTACCTCCATCAGCATAGGTGGGTAGCCTTCCTGGACTCGGATAGCATCCCCCTACCAGACTGGCTGGAATCCTTCTGCACAAGCGCAAAGGAGAATGAAGTCTTAATCGGCAAAATCCTCTACTATGCGCCTTTCGGCCCAAATCCCTGGCATTCATACCGACTTTGGCGTTCTAATACGCATCGCAAGACCAAAGAACGAATAACCTTCAAGCACTTTTGCACAATAAGTGCTTTTCTTTCAGCGGCGGTTTTCCAGCAAGTCGGCGGCTTTGACCCGGCGATTCGGCGGCACGGCCTCGGCGATGTAGAACTGGGATGGCGTCTCCAAAACATGGGCCTGCGCTTTCGCCTAATAGCGGAAGCCAAAGTCTGGTCTGCTTCGCAGCATACACCCGCTCAGGCCCTATTGCGGTATTACGAAATGGGACGCGTCAATCTTCCTTTCCTTTACCGGAAGCACCCGGGTATCCAGGAGCACTTATATGGGGGAAGGTGGCTCACGAAGCCCTTTTACAAGTTTGTCGCACAAATGATGTACTTTTTAGTGCGGCCATCTTGGGTGTATAGCCTCTTAGACCGAGTCCCTACCTGGCTACAAGTACGATTTCTACACTACTTAGTATTGTACGCGATTATGCAGGGATATAAGCATAAAAGGCTCCCTTCATTCCTAAGGCGGTAGGGGGCTGATATGTTTTGAGCAGCAGGAAGATGGTATTTTTGCGGGGTGCGGTGGTTGTTTCTCTCGCCAGAGTTTCCGCCGAATTATCATCTTTTTGCTTGGCATTTGCGGGAGTTAGGGGGTGTTTCGGTGGGGATTGGGGCTACGCCTTTTCACCAGCTTCCGCCGGCTGTACAGCAAAGCCTTACTCTATATAGGGCCGTAGGGGACCTGCACCAAACGGAGGCTGTTCTTGCGGCCGCACGGGAGCTATCGGAGGCTGTCGGGGGGCTGGATGGGGTGGACTCCTTTAATGAGTATTGGCTCCCCCTGGAAGCCGAAATTCGGCAAGCGCTGGGAATAGCTGGGCCAAGGCCCAGCGACCTTCCGGCCTTCCAGCAAAAAAGCGCCATGAAAGCCTATTTCCAGAAAGCCGGCCTCCAGCCTATCCCCGGGCAGGTCGCACAGTCCTTCACCGATGTAGAGGCCTTTGTGAAAGCGCATGGCTATCCCATTATTGCCAAGCCTGATAAAGGCGTAGGAGCGGGGGGCGCTATCCGCATTGGGGATGATACAGAGCTCAAACGATTTCAACAGACCTTTCGTCCCGGCTATCTCTTAGAAAAATTCATCACGGGTACTATCCAGACTTTTGACGGACTTACAGACTGGGAAGGGCGAATCGTTTTTGCGGCTTCGTTAGAGTACAGCCGGGGCGTAGCAGAAGTCGTTAGCAAAGATGAAGATATCTTTTACTTTGTCCATCGGGAAATCTCCCCAGACCTATTCACAGCAGGTTCGGCTATCGTAGCCGCTTATGGACTCAAGGCCCGATTTTTTCACTTTGAGTTTATTCGGTCGGAGGGAGGCCAGCTTTACCCCTTAGAGGTCAATATGCGCCCCCCGGGTTATCCTACCTTAGACCTCTTCAACTTCGCTCATGACCGCGATCTCTACAGGGGGTGGGCAGAAATGATTCAGACCGGCCATGCGCCGACTTTCCCACCTGCATCCTATTATGCCTGTTACATTGCCCGCAAACGCCACATCGGCTATGCCCATTCCCACGAGGAAGTACTCAGACGACTGGGAGATCGCCTTATCTATCACGCCGAGACGATACCCCTCTTCCGGGCGGCCATGGGAGATGAGCATTACATTATTCGCACGCCCGACTACGAAGAGATGTTGGAACTTGCCCTTTTCGTCCAAAAACGCCTCCTTTTGTAGGAAACTATGCAGATAACCCATCATACCTGGCACAGCCCCCACCTCGGTAAAGCCTTAGGCCTCAATCGGTATGGTCAAGCAGGTCAGCCATTATTAGCCTTTCCAGCCCAAGAGGGCAATCACCGAAACTTTGAAGACTTTGGCATGATTGAGGCTTTACGGCCTTTCTTAGAGGAGGGGGCGATTCAGCTTTTTACGGTGGATAGCGTGGATGGCGAAAGTTGGACGGCTACCCATTTGCATCCCCGTGAGCGGGGCCTCCGCTATGAAACGTATGTGCGTTATATCCTAGATGAGGTGTTGCCTTTCATCCGCCAGTACTCGGATAAACCCATTTGGACGACGGGCGTCAGTATGGGCGCCTACCACGCAGCAAACTTCCTCTTTCGGTTTCCGCATTCTTTTGGGGGTTGCATTGCTCTAAGCGGCATTTATGAGCTAAGTGAGTTTCTGGGCGATTACCGAGATGAGATAGTTTACTATAACTCTCCCCTCCTCTTCCTGCCAAACTTAGAAGACCCTTACTATTTAGACGAACTGCGGCGCAAAAAGATTGTTTTAGCCGTGGGGCAAGGGGCATGGGAAGAGCCCATGCTCACCCAAACCCGCCAGATGGCAGAGATTTTGCGTCAGAAAGAGATTCCCGCTTGGGTGGATATTTGGGGGCCCGATGTGAATCACGACTGGCCTTGGTGGCATCGTCAGCTTCCCTACTTTCTCAGGCAGATGCTAACCCCCGTCCCGTAGCTAATGCCAAACGCTTACTCATAGTCTTTTCGTCAGCTTCTCGAGCGAAGCTATATTTTTATTTTGCCGTATCTTTGCCTCTGGTATGTGGAGGCACCTTGTCATCGGCATAGCACTAAGTGGGCTGCTGCTCTGGGCACAGAAGAAACCTTCCTCCAGCCCCGCCAAAACCGAAAAGGCTGGAGCCGTAGAGAGTGCAACTAACCCTCAACTCGTTCAGTTTGCCAAAGTAGAACACGACTTTGGGAAAATCAAAGAAGAAGACAAAGTCGCTACAACCCGCTTTACCTTTAAGAACACCCACAAACACCCTGTCAAGATTGTAGATGTCAAGACATCATGCGGTTGTACTTCGCCGAGTTGGAGTCGGGAGCCTATTGCTCCCGGTAAGGAAGGGTATGTGGAGGCCCAATACAGCGCTTGGGGTCGTCCGGGTGCCTTTGTCAAAACACTCACAGTGCGAGTCCGATCAGAGGCCGATACCACCAAAGAAGAAACCTACACCCTCACCATCAAAGGGGAAGTGCTCCCCCGGCCCAAGGGCCCCGAAGACTGGTATCCCACTAAGCTCGGAAACCTGCGCTTCGGCCCCGCCAACCATGTCTCCTTCGGAACTATCAAAACTAACGAAAAGAAAAGCCAGCGCATCACCATCTACAACGATAGCGATAAGCCCATTGAGCTAAAAGGTTTTGCAGATGTGCCTAAGCATGTAGAAGTTTCCTTCATCACCCTAAAAGGTCCGGTTCCTACCCACGAGCTCAAGCCGAAAGACACCGTTCAAGTAGAAGTCAAATACGACGCCGGTGCCGCGAATGATTATGGATTTGTCTACCATCTAATGAAGATTCAGACTAATGATGCCACTGAACCGGATAAGCCCCTTTATGTAACGGCCAACATTGAAGAGTACTTTGGGGAACTGATGGAGGCGGCCCTGGCCGAAGCCCCCCGAGCCCAGTTTGAGCAGACGGAGTACAACTACGGCAAAATCAAAGCCGGAGACAAAGTAACCCACGAGTTTCGTCTGACGAATACAGGTAAAAAGCCGCTCATCATTCGGAAAGTGAAGGCAAGCTGCGGTTGCACGGTTGCTGCGCCCGAGAAAAGCGAACTGAAGCCAGGCGAAAGCACCTCCATCAAAGTAACCTTTGACTCTACGGGCCGCGCAGGTAAAGACTCCAAAAGCGTTACCGTCATCACGAACGACCCCCGTCAACCCACTATCAACCTCGTCATCCACGGCGAAATAGAAGCCGCTGCAAAATAGTTCGTAGAGGACCGTATCAATGGGGTGGGGGCATTCGTCCGAATGCCCCCATTTTTGTTTCCTCAATCATCGGAGTCTATGTCCTCAATCAGAGGCGGATCATACTCTCCCTGGCTAATCGGCACTTCAAACTCCGTCTCTACTTCGGGCATTTCCAGGTCAGGAATCTGGAACTCGGGGTCTATCTCCACGGATATGTCGTCTTCGGCAGTCGGCAGAGGTAAGTCTACCTCCCAATCCTCCCCGTAGAGGTAGTCTAACTTCATTAGCAGCAGCTTCTCAGGCGGTACCTCAATCAAAAACTCTACGCGGCGATTGCGGGCTCTATTCTCTTCGGTCGTATTGGGGAGGAGGGGGCGCTCGCTTCCGTACCCCACGGCTACGATCTGATCGGGTGGTAGAGGGGTCATTTGGAGGAGGTACTGACGAATGTTTTCAGCCCTCTGCTGTGAAAGTCTTTTGTTATGTGCCGGATCCCCCGTAGCATCGGTATGTCCTTCTACCCGAAGCCGAACAAACGGATATTTCAGCAAAAAACCCGCCACATAATCTAAGGCCGGATACGCCTCAGGCGTTATTTCCGCGCTATTCGTGGCAAACTCAATCGTCTCAAATATATAAGGCCGTCCCAGCTCCGCCGTGGATAAAAACACCCCATAAGTGGAGTCATCCAGCACAGTGAGCGTATCGGGAATGCGAATGAGATGGGTATCCAGCACCATGAGCTGATACTGGCGATTCTGAATGAGCTGAAACTCAAAGTATCCGAAGCGATTAGCGATGAGGGGGGTGATTTCGGTGCCCTCTGAGAGGTCTATGGCAATGACGATCCCTGTGAGGGGTCGCCCAGAAGCCGAGTCAATTAAGTAGCCGCTCAGGCGGGTGTACGCATCGGGGCGCGCCTCCATGGGCAGCTCAAATGAGTACAGGTCAAAGTTTCGGCGGTCTTTTCGGGAAGCTCGCGCATAATATATCTTATTCCCCCGCCCGTCAATAGTAAAGTAGTACTCATCCCCATCGGTATTGACCAGAGGCCCGAGATTACGAGGACTCTCCCAGTAGCCATCCAGCCACCGGCTCTTATAAATATCATACCCCCCGTAGGAAAATGGCTGCCCCGTAGAACTGAAATACAAAACCCGCTGAGGCTCATAGTAATACGGGGTCACCTCATCGCCCGCTGTATTGATAGTGGGGCCTAAGTTTTGGGCCTTACTCCAGCGACCATCAGGCAAGCGACGAGACACATAAATATCCGATTGCCCAAAACCCGAGGGCCGATTAGACGCAAAAAATAACAGGCTATCCCCCACTAGAAAAGGGTGAGAGTCCCATGCAGGGCTATTCACTTCGGGACCAAGGTTGATGGGTTTTTGCCAGCGTCCCCCCTCATAATAAGACACATAAAGATCACACGAACCCAGGCCATCGGGCGCATCACATCGGGCAAGTAATAGCATCGTCCCGTCGCTATTCAGGCAGGCAGACCCCTCATTGTAAGGGCTATTAATAATATCCCGAAACTTTTCCGCAGGACGAAACCCCCCCCGTACAAAGTCCCTTTGAGCATAATAAAGGTCCTCATTACGCAGCTGATCCGGGTCCAACGCTGTCAAAATCTGCTCCCGCCGAGAGGTAAAAATCAATACCTGCCCAGAGGGATGCATATACGGCGCATAATCCGGATAAGGAGAATTAATGTGCGGCCCTAAACTCAGCAGTACGCCTTTCGGAGGCAGTAGGGTATCTATCTTTTGACGCAGGCGGACTATTTTTTTATAATACTCTAAGGGTACCCACTCACTGCGCCAACGTTCTTGCAGGCGCTTATACGCTAATCGGATTTCTGAGGGGGCCTGATGCATGTTTTTCAGGCACAATTCATAGAGATACAGGCTCAAAGCTGTATCTCCTAAGGCTTCTCGTACCTGGGCCCATCGCCATAGCAAGTTTAGCGAAAGGGTATCCCGAAAGTTAGCTATGCGAAACTGGCGGATATATTGAGAGAGCAAGGTATCCAAGGTGTGTAGGTCTTCGTTGGCTTCGGCGCGTCGGATGAGGCGGAGGGTCTTAGCGTGGAAAAAAGGTTTTTCGGGGTTTTCGTTTAGCTTAGGGAAGGTGAGTGGGGGTGGGGGCGGCACATCCCCACCCACGGGCCTTAGATAAGTCCCTGCGATAGTTTTTAGCCGGGGCTGCCCAAATAGCAAACTCAGCCATAGCCCTACCCGCATCCAGCGCTCCATCGCTCTAAGCCTCTCAAGGGCCTCCTTTATAGCCCCTGCTGAGGAGGGGAGTATGCGTATAGGCCCTAATAGTTCATAGGCCTGCCCAATGGGCAATAACATGAAAACACCCCTCATAGGTCAGCACTTAGACAAAAATAAGTAATAAATCCAAACAAAAGGGCCAGGGCAGCTGACCTTTTAGGAGCTGCTTTTACGAGGAGTGAGCTTGAGCTCTGACGGAATGTGGGGTGTTGTGAGCGGTACAACCTCCTTAGCTACACTGGCTACTTCTAAGCCATAAGCACTTTCAACAGGTAAAGAGAGCTTATCTATGAAGTTATAGAGCTGAAGGAAAAAGCGCTTGGTCGGAGTAAATCGGGCATCATTATTGATGATGCGCCGCACGAAGAAAAACTTAAAGTCTCCCGGCTGGTTGCGCTGCCGAAGGCTGGGATATGGACTCCGAATATCCACCTCACCGCTTTGGACTAAATGCTCTACTACCTGCCGCAGAAGGAGATTCAATTGGGGCTGCAACTTATATCCTACATAAAAGTCCACCCGATAGATATGCCCCTTTACATAAGTGTGAAGGTCATAGGTCGCCTCAAAAGGCTTTTCGCTAAGATGGATATGAAGGAACCAGTAGGTTACACAGCGCTTGGGTTGGCGCTGGTTCAGAGCGTATAAGAGGCGATGTTCTATTTTGTGCGGTATAGGGCTGGTAGTCAAACATGCTAAATGAGAAGCATAATATGGGATGGCCTCATCCTGACGAATAGCATTTATCTTTTCCAGATACGGCTCAAAATCCACCCAGTCTGCAAAACGACTCTTTATACGCTCCCCCAAAAGCCATATCGTCATCACGGTAGCCACACTGCCCCCCAGCAAAAGAGCTATCCAGCCGCCCTCAGGAACTTTATGGAGGTTAGAATAGAGAAAAAGCAGTTCTATGGGCAGAAAAACAGCCCCAAACAGGAATGAGATGCCCCAGCCATTCTGATGGCGCTTGTAAAAGCGAAAGTAAAAGATAGAGAGGGTGGAGGTTACGAGGATAGCGATATTGATGGAGAGGCCATAAGCGGCTTCCATAGCGCTGGAGCGCTGCATGCTTAGGATAATCACCAGGGTAATGCCCCATAGCAGCCAGTTGATAAAAGGCACATACATCTGAGAACGGGTCGTAGCGGGATAAAGAATACGCATTCGGGGCCAGAAACCCAAGCGATTAGCCTCGGTAAAAATAGTATAAGCACTGCTGATAGTGGCTTGGCTGGCAATGATGGTAGCGGCCGTAGCGATAATTACGGCTGGAATGAGCCAACCCGGTGGGAGCATCGCATAAAATGGCTTTTCCGCAGGCCCCAGAAGGGCCCTCTCCTTATAGGTCAAAAGCCAAGCCCCCTGCCCAAAGTACGACAATAGCAGCGCCGGCTTCACAATCAACCAGGCCTTCCGAATAGAACCCCGCCCTACATGTCCCATGTCCGCATACAACGCCTCCACCCCCGTAATCGTCAAAAATACCGCCCCCAAAAGTAGCACACCTCTCGGATGTTTTGACAAAAATTGAAATGCATACACAGGATTTAGCGCTTCCAGCACCAACGGATACTCTAAAATACGATACAAACCCATCCCCCCAATAAAAATAAACCACACCAGCGTAATGGGGCCAAACGCACGCCCCACCCATTCCGTCCCAAACTGCTGAATAAAAAATAACGCCGTAATGATGACAATCACAATGGGCAATATCTTAAGGCCGGGGAGATGCAGCTCCAAACCCTCTATCGCCGAAGTTACAGAAATAGCCGGAGTGAAAATAGAGTCCGAAAAACTCATTGCCCCCCCTATCACCACAAGCCCCACCAGACGCGGCGCATACCGCCGTAAAAGCGCATACAAGGCAAATACTCCCCCCTCCCCGTGATTATCCGCTCGCAGAACAAAAAATACATATTTCGTCGTTACGATCAGCGTAAGTGCCCAAAAAATAGATGATAAACCCCCTAAAACTATCGTTTTCTCAATAGGGACATCCCGACATAACGCATCTAACGCATACAACACCGATGTGCCAATATCCCCAAATACAATCCCCAAAGCTAACAACACCCCCTTCCAACCTGAGGGCGCCACAGGGGTCGCCTTACTCATAAGAGCCTCTACCGCAGGTTTTTATGGAGTTCGTTCCACTTCGGAGGAAAGGAAGAAGGCTTAGCCTTTGTCTGGACTTCGTAATAGATAAACAACGCTTGCCTTGGACGTGTAGTAGCCACATAATGCAGATTAAGGTTTTCTAAGACGACGTTCTTCAAACTTTCTGCATAGAGCGGTCTAAGGCGTTTGTCTGTGCTCTTGACTTTCAGGGGGAGCTCAGAATGATACCTAACGCCCGATGAAGGGGGGAGTTTTACCAAACTATCTACGAACTTAATCACCGCAGACTTTTCGGTGGCTGAAAGAGTGAGGAGCGAGAAGCTTTTGTGGAGGGAATACCATTGCGCCTCGGCTTTGTACTTAAATAACCCCCAGTCCGCATACGGGATGATGACGGCCTGCCAGGCCAAACCCTTGGCTTTGTGGATGGTGAGCACAGGATAAGTATTTGGGCTGAGGGGGATATCCACAGCTATCTTATGGCCTTTTTCTTCCCACCAGGTGAGGATAAGGGAGAGAGTGGGAGCGACCTGTTTCTCCAGGAAGTTCCAAAGGTGGTCTAAGAAGGCCTCCCAGAAAAGGCCCTCAGAAGGTAAATGCCGACGGACGCCCTGAGTGAGGGCATAGAAAGCTCTCCACCAGTCCAGAGGCGTATCTGGCCAGTGAGAGGGGAGAAGTGTGTCTTTCAGGAGTGGGAAAAGTCCGACCTGCTCAAGAAATAGCCTACTAGTGGGCGGGGGAGAAGCCTCCAAAGCAGAGGGGGCACTTTGAAGAAGGGCAAGTAGCTCCATCGTCGCATAGAGCGAAGGCACCTCCCCAAAAGTATGGGAAGTAATTTGAAGGGTATATCCCGGAAGCAGCTGCCGCAAGTGACCAATCTCCTCGTTTTTACGCACCAAGAAAGCCGTTTCGTGGGGGGGTATGCCCCGCCGCCTCAAAAGCTCAAGGGCACGCCTGAGGGATTGGGCAAGCTCCGCTTCATGGGTATAGCCTCGCACACGAAAAAGGGAAAAGAATCGCCTTTCTGAGGACTTATAACGGGCACGGCCCAAAGGCTCTAATCGGGGCCGCTTCTGCTGATGGTGGGTGTATATGTCAATGAGATAGTTTGATGCCTCAATCTTATGGGAATCTTTCTTAGGTGAGGCCTTGGAAACCTGGGCTTTTAGATAGTTCAGCACGCGCTGATAAAACAGATTATTGAAGAAGATAATCCGCCTTTTGCTTCGGTAGTTGTGAGAGAGAAAGAGCTTTTGTCCTTGGCGTTGGAGCTCCAAGAAGTAGGAGAGTTCGGCCCCGCGCCAGGAATAGATGCTTTGTTTCGGGTCTCCCACGACGTGCACGCAATAACCGTTTCCCAGCAGCTCCTCTATAAGCGGCTCTATCACGGTCCATTGGAGGAGGCTCGTATCTTGGGCTTCATCCAAAAGGAAGTGCTTAATGTGGCGGTAGGGTAGAACAACAAGAGGCGGCGCATTACGAGCTACCAGCTCCACCACATATTGAAGGTCGGTCAAGAAGAGGGTCCGATTCTCCTCACGATATGAGCGCACCACCTCCTCCAATAGGGCGTACAATTTCGCCGTGGTGAACTTAGGCAGAAACTCAGTGGCTGCGAGGACATCATCGGATAAGAGATGCTTTATGATGGGGGATGAGGCGGGTGGGGGGTTTATGAGGAGGTTCTCAAGGATCAGGATGCGGAAGGGACTTTCCTTGATGAGGGTTTCGAAGGCGTCTCGGAAGGCTTTATTTAGGCGGAGGCCGCTTTCTGACTGGTAGCGGGTGAGGGCTTCTTGGAGAGCTTGATAATGGTTTTTACGAGCGAGTTTTTTCCAGAGGTTTCGTAGGAGCTGCTGGTGGGCTTGGAGGAGGTCAGCTTCTTCTACGATGAGGTCTTGATAGGTGGGGAGGGCAAAGAAAGGGGCGATGTGCTGATAGATCCGTTGGATGAAGCTGTCAATGGTGCTGGTATGGAGGAGGGTGTCTTTTATGAGGAGGTTTTGGATGAGGGATGGGGGTAGATTTTCGTGGGTGGCGAGTTGGAGGATACGGCTTTTTAGTTCGGCGGCGGCCTTTCTGGTAAAGGTGATGGCCAGGACGGGGGTTTCATTTTGGAGGGAGGATAGGGCTTCTTGGGCGATGCGCTGGGTTTTACCCGACCCCGCCGAAGCTAAAAGAAAGATGAGCGAGTTAGTTGAAGCTATCATGGATCTTTCTTAAGGCATCCAGAGTGTCGTGGGGCTGATAACCCAGCAGGGTTTGGGCTTTTTGAATGGAGAGGCTGGAGTGGGGCGGACGCGGCGCCAGCTGCCGAAATTCTTCTGCGGTGAGGGGTCGAATGAGGTCAGGCGAAGCTCCTAAGACTTGGGCCACCTTCTGCCCAAAGGTATAAGGACTCTCTATGGTAGGCCCTGCTATGTGAAAGACACCCTCCGCTCTCTTAGCGATGATGAGGCGGAGGCCCTCAGCCAAATCATAGGCCCAGGTGGGGGTACGCCGCTGGTCCGTAAAAAGAGCGTACTCTCGTCCGCTACTTAGCATTTGGCGGACTCGAAGGTAGATATTGTCCCGAGAGAGGTGGGGAGCCGTCCCATACACCAGGGAGGTTCGGACAATAGCCCAGGGGCCCGGATATTGTCGCACGACCCATTCCGCGGCCAGCTTACTGGCACCATATACCGAAAGAGGCGCAGGCAAGTCATTCTCTTTGTACAGGTAATCCGGAGGCACAAACCCATCAAAGACAAAGTCCGTAGAAACCAGTACGAAATGGGCCTTAGGGGCATAAGTGGTAAGGGCATCTACGAGGTTCTGGGTGGCAGCAACATTATTTTTCCAACAGAGGGTGGGATTTTCTTGGCAGGCATCTACGAGGGTCATGGCGGCGACGTGGGCGACGGCATCGGGCCGAGCCCAACGCAGCAGCGCTACTACCTGATCAGGCTGGGTCAAATCTGCTGCTTGATAGGCATATGCTGTGCCCTCGGCTGGGGCACGCCCCGTTCCTAAAAGCTCCCATGTCGTGTGCTGCGCGCAAAGAAGGTACGTATGATGCCCCACCAGCCCCCGAATGCCCGTGATGAGCACCCGCATCCACACAAAAGTAACGCAAAGGCAGGCGAGAAAATGTAAAATACCATAGGCGGCCTCCCAAAACATGAGAGGCCGCCTGTGTAGTTAGTTTTTGACGGCGGCGTAATTATTCTTTGACAGGTGTAAGGTTTTTGACGACTCTTTGGCTTAGGCCGTCCCGCAGTTCTGCGTATCCTTCGGCATTGGGCTCAAGGGCAGCGGCCTGTTGATAGGCGTTGAGGGCATAACCATAGAGGCCATTTTGCTCATAAAAGGCGCCGAGGAGGGCTTGTCCCAGGGCTGTCTGGGTGTCTAAGGTTCGGAGAAGCTCCTGCTCTTCATTCTTGAGGGCTTGGGCTTTATCGGAAGGAAGGACTTTGAAGCAGGTGCGGTTAGACTTGATAGTGGGGTAACGGCGCGTGCTCACGCTCCAGTAATAACAGGTATTGGGTTTGACTTTGGAGGTGAGGTTGAGCTCTATGCGGTGGCGATCAGCTGAAACTTCCTCTGTATGAATGACTTGGCCTGTTTCATCAAGGATTTCCACTCGGTAGCCTTCGGAGCCGGGGACACGATCCCACTGGAGGATAACTTTTTCGGCGAAGAAGGCCGCTTGGGCAGGTGTGAGAGGGGATGGAGCCATAGTGGAGCGGGTAACGGCTCCTAAGGTTTTCCCAGTGGGACGGCCAGCCCCCGAGGCAATCGCCTGATTGAGCACATATCCCGTATAACGAGCCGCATACGGGTTATTATCGGCCTTAGTAGTCTGGGTCAGAAGCTGATTGATAGAGTAAATGCCGGGCTCTTTGAGTTCTCGGGCCTTATTTCCAGGCAAAATAAGCGCAGCATAAGCCTGCGGGCCAATCTTGATTTTTTGATTTTCCTGCAGCTTCATGCCTACGGTAGCTTTGACCCAGGCATTGCCTTGTTCTACTTGGACATCTCCTCGTAAGGCGAGAATAGTCGCCGTTTGAGCCCATAAAAGGGCACTCATCAAACTCAGTCCAATGACGGACAAAACTTTCAGGCGGTTCATAACGAAGAAGGATATTACAAATCTCATGCCAAAGCTGGTTTTCGTTTGGGAGCTGTGAGAAGGCAGATTTCTCCGCCCAAAAGGAGGATGAGGAAGGGTATTTCAGCTTCCACCCAATAGTCCTGATAAGCTAAGTAGGCGAATAACGCCCCAAGGATAAAGAGTAAAAGGAGTTGGGCGAGGCGAACCCAGATGTACGGACAGGGGTATCGGATATCCGCTAAGATGCCCAGCAGGATAAACCCCAAGCCCCCCAGAAGATAAGTTAGAGCTGGAGGCAGTTTTTTCCAGAAGGTGTGATGGAGCAGCATAGAGGTGATATTGGCGTGGATGAGGACGCCGTACATGTCTGGGGCGGTATGGGTGAAGGGCCGTATGCCTAAGGGGGTGAAGAAGAGGTCTTCCGTATGCTGATAAAGCGGGTCCGCAAGGCCGACAAAGACAGCTTTTTGAGAAAAGATGAGGGGCAGAAGCGTATCGGCAAGGAGGTCTTTGCCCGAGAGAAAGTAGAAACAGGCTATATTCCCGCGGTAGCGGATAGGAAGGATAGGTTGGGGCAAGGTAGCGGGGGCGAGGGTGGAGTCCAGATGTTGAACGGCGGCCCAGGCGAGAGAGGGCTCAAAGCCGCTGGGAGATGCATAATACAAGCGCGTATAGCGAATGATTCGCCCTCCGAGCTGTTCTTGATACAGGAGGTTGGCGAAGGCTTTTCGGGGGCAGCTGGCAAAGAAAGTATCACTGACAGATTGAGCGGATTGATTTTGGGGGTTAGCGGCATCCCCCATATCTGCAGGGAGATAAAGCGGTATGAGGGCAGTAACTTGGCAGAGGGTTTCTCGGAGGAGGCTATCTTGGATGGAATCTTGACGGTGCGAAAAGTACACATCCATAGCAATAACCCGCGGTTTTTGGGCGGCGATCTTTTGGAGGAGTAGGGCTATTTGCTGGCGGGAAAGTTGTCCCACATCCACAATGACGATGTTGGTATCGGGTGCGCAAGGTGTTTCGGCCTTCTGGAAAAGGTCCATCCACTGCCAGGGCCAGTAGGTGGGCGGCCATAGGGTAAGAACCCCATAGAGAGAGAGTCCTGTGAGGGCCAGGCGCCAGAACCAGCGAGTGAGGGTACTGACCCTCATAACGTGAGAGCTTGGCGGTAGCGGCGCAACGTCTCCGCAATACCGAGGTGGAGAGCGTCGGCGATGAGGGCATGACCTATGGAGACTTCGGCGAGGTTAGGAAGGTGCTGACGAAGGAAACGAAGATTCTCTAAGTTGAGGTCGTGGCCGGCGTGGAGGCGTAGGCCTATGTCGGCGGCTCTCTGGGCCGCCGCCTCATAAGGCCGAATGGCCTGCTCAGGGCTTATAAGGTAGTTTTTCGCATAAGGTCCCGTGTATAGTTCTACGGCATCGGCGCCCACCCCTTTGGCGGCCTCTACCTGCGTGGGGACGGGGTCAATGAAAAGGCTCACCCGAGTAGGAATGGCTTTGAGCCGCTCTATCACTTCTCTAAGCATGGCCTGATGTGTCGGAATATCCCACCCGTGATCCGAGGTGAGCGCGTCAGGTGGGTCGGGTACGAGGGTGACTTGCGCCGGACAAACCCTCTCCACCAACTCTAAGAAGGCCGGGGTGGGATAACCCTCTACATTTAGCTCCACGCCCAAAGCATCCCGCAGCGCATACACATCCGCAATCCGAATATGCCGACCATCGGGCCGGGGATGCACCGTGATTCCATCAGCGCCCAGCTGCTCGCAAGTACGCGCAAAGGCTACAACATCCGGAATGTTTCCTCCGCGGCTATTGCGTAAGAGGGCTACTTTATTGACATTGACGCTGAGGCGGGTCATTCGGGAACATCAATGAAGTCCAGCGGATAATCCACCACGACTTTCCAAGGCAGGCCAGCCGCAGGCAACCGCTCCAAAAGCGGGTCAGGGTCTAACTGTTCCACATTCCAGACACCAGGCTTTTTCCAGACACCCGTCACCATCAGCTCGGCGGCCACCGCAGGAGGAACCCCTGCCGTATAGGCTATTGCCTGGGAGCCACAGTCCGCATACGCCCACTCATGACGAATGTTCGTGTAAATAAACAGGGTGCGCGGCTTGCCTTGATACACACCCCGCAGCTGAACGCCAATAGACACCCACCCCTTGTAATCCGGCGCCAGTGTTGCTGGGTCCGGCAAAAGTTTCTGTAAAAACTTAATCGGCACGACCGGATGACCCTCATAATCAATCGGGTCTATCCTCGTCAGACCTACATTCATAAAGGCCCGCAAGTGCATAAGATAACTATCCGAAAAAGTCATCCAGAACCGAGCTCGCCGCAGCGTTGGAAAGTGCTTCACCAGAGACTCCAACTCTTCGTGAAAGATCAAATAGGCTTTTCGGACGCCGATTTCGGGGAACTTCACATCTTGGGAAACGGAGAGGGGGGGAACTTCTATCAGCTTGCCGTTTTCGTAGTAGCGGCCAGGTTGCGTGATTTCGCGGAGGTTGATTTCCAGATTGAAGTTTGTAGCGAAGGGGCGGCCGTGTTGGCCTGCATTGCAGTCTACAATGTCTAAGTAGTGGATTTCGTCAAAGTAGTGTTTAGCAGCGTACGCGACAAAGGCGTTGGTGATGCCGGGGTCAAAACCGATACCTAATACAGCCATGATACCCGCTTTTTCAAAGGATTCGTGGTATTTCCACTGGTAGCTATACTCGTAGAGAGGGCGGTCGGGGGGTTCGTAGGAGGCGGTGTCTAAGTAATCTACGCCGGCTTGCAAGCAAGCCTCCATGAGGGGCAGGTCCTGGTAGGGGAGTGCGAGGTTGAGAAGGAGGGCGGGCTTGTGTTTTTGGAGGAGGGCGATGGTGGCTTGGACATCGTCGGCGTTTAGGGCTTCCGGAATGATACGGGCCTGAGGATGCTTTTCGGTGAGTTTTTGGCATTTGGTGACGTTTCGGCTGGCGACGACGATTTCGGGGAAGAGGTCGGGGCGCTGAGCGAGCTTGCAGACCGTAACGGCGCCGACGGCCCCGGCCCCCACTACCATCACCTTGGGCATAGCGCAAAGGTAAGAAGCCCAAGCGGTTAGGGCACATGCGTATTGCGACGAGTAAGGTAGCGGTGGTCTATTCTGAGTTTGTTTTAGGCATGCGGAAAAGAGGGATGAGTAGCGCCTGTTTTGCTTTTGGGAGTATATCTTTGGAGCGGTTTGCCGCATACCTTTGTGGGGTGTCCATGGAGGAGGTACGTGCAGGTGCCGAACGCCTGCGAAAAGTTTATCAAGAGCTGCGCAAGAGTCTCTCGCCTGTGATTGTAGGGCAGGAGGAGCCGCTGCACTTTCTGACGCTAAGTTTATTTGCTGGGGGGCATGCTTTGCTCATTGGGCCGCCGGGTGTGGCCAAAACCCTCATGGTCAGCTCGCTCGCTGGGGCTATGGGGCTGTCTTTTCATCGGATTCAGTTTACGCCTGACCTGATGCCGGCGGATATTTTGGGCACAGAGCTTTTGCAAATAGACCCTGAGACAGGGCAGCGCTATTTCCGATTTAGTCCGGGGCCGATTTTTGCGCACATTATCTTAGCTGACGAGATCAATAGGGCTTCTCCTAAGACGCAGTCAGCTCTTCTGGAAGCCATGCAGGAGCGGGCGGTATCGGTAGCGGGGCAAACCCATCCCCTGCCTAAGCCCTTCTTCGTATTAGCTACGCAGAATCCCATTGAGCAAGAGGGCACTTACCCCCTTCCCGAAGCTCAGTTAGACCGCTTTATGTTTGCCATCTTCGTCTCCTATCCTAAGTATGAAGAGGAGATAGAGATTGTTCGTCGCACGACAGCGCCCTGGGATCCGCAGGTAGAGCCGCTCCTCTCTGCGGAGGACATACTAACCTATCAGCGCTTTGTGCGGCAGATGCCGGTGGCAGATAATGTCATTCGCTACGCCGTAGAGCTGGTGCGGCGCACCCGCCCACAAGAGAATACCGACGATTCCTTCATCCGGGAGAATGTGAGCTGGGGGATTGGGCCCCGTGGAGCGCAGTTTTTGATTTTAGCGGCTAAGGCCCACGCACTACTTTCCGGCAAGTATGCCCCTGATGTGGAGGATGTGCAGGCCATTGCAGTTCCTACGTTGCGACATCGGATGGTGCTCTCTTACCAGGCAGAAGCCGAGGGAATCACCCCCGACCAAATCATTCGCTATCTAATGGAAAAGCGGCTGGCCGTGGTATGAACTATTACTTAGCCATAGACGAAGGCACCAGTTCGGCCCGAGCTATCGTCTTTTCAGAAAGGGGGGAAATCTTATCGGTAGGACGGCGGGGATTTAGTTTGTATTATCCTCAGCCGGGGTGGGTAGAGCAAGAGCCGGAGGAGATTTGGCAAGCTCAGTATGAGGCGGTTCATGAGGCGCTTCAGGGGGCGGGGTTGAGGCCGCAGCGGATAAGGGCGGTGGGTATTACGAACCAGCGAGAGACTATCGTGGCTTGGGATAAGCGAACAGGGCGGCCACTTTATCGGGCTATCGTATGGCAGGACCGCCGCACAGCCGACCGCTGTAACGTTCTCAAAACCCATGAATCCCTTATCCGTCAAAAAACGGGCCTCGTCATAGACCCTTATTTCTCCGCCACTAAAATAGAGTGGCTTCTAAGGGAGGGCGGTGTCCCTCCTACCGCCGCCTTTGGCACCATAGATAGCTGGCTCCTCTACAAGCTGTGTAGCCTGCATGCCACCGATGTATCTAACGCTTCCCGAACCCTGCTTTACAACCTGCATACGCATAGCTGGGATGGGGAGCTTTTAGGTCTTTTTGGGGTCTCGGAGGAGAGCCTTCCAGTTATTTATCCTAGTGGGGCGTACTATGGGGAGACGACCGTATGGGGCGGCAAAATGCCGATATGGGGGGTGATTGGGGATCAGCAGGCGGCCCTGTATGGGCACGGTTGTCACCTTCCAGGCCAGGCCAAAAACACTTATGGCACAGGCTGCTTCCTGCTAAAAAATGTCGGTGCGGTGCCGACCTTGCCTCCGGAGGGGCTTCTGCTAACGGTGGCATGGCAGCTGGGGCAGGGAGAAGTAATTTATGCGTGGGAGGGGGCAGTATTTAGTGCAGCTGCCGCCCTTCAATGGCTGGAAAAAATAGGTCTCCTTCAGGACTATGCTGAGCTGGATACGCTGCAGGGACCGGGGCGAGAAGTATTTTTTGTGCCGGCTTTTACGGGGCTGGGGGCGCCTTATTGGGATCCTTATGCGCGGGGGCTCATCATTGGTCTGACTCGGGACACGGAAGTTAGAGACCTTCTTTTAGCGGCATTGGAAGCCATGGCGTATCAGAGTGCGGAGGTGCTGGAGCTAATGGGTTCTATTTCGGAGCTGCGGGTGGATGGAGGCGTGAGTGTGAATCCCTATTTGATGCAGTTTCAGGCGGATGTGGCGGGTGTGGAGGTGGTTCGGGCGGGGCATGCGGAGGTGACGGCGTGGGGGACGGCTTCCTTGGCGGCTCATGCGGCGGGTCTTCCGGCTCCTGCGCTGGCTGAGGCAAGTCGTTTTTTGCCCCGACCTCAAGCTACCCATCGCTTAGAGCGCTGGGAAGCCGCCGTCGCTCGAGCTATGCGATGGGCCCAAGCATAGCCCCCTCTCCCTTACATTTGTATAATGGCTGAAAATACCTTTTGGAAAAGTCTTTTTCGCACGAAGGCGATTGAGGCCTATCAGCGGGAAAGTCAAGAAAGTGGCCTTCGGCGGGCGCTGGGCCGTTGGGCACTGGTATCGCTGGGTATTGGCGCGATTATTGGGGGGGGTATATTTACGCTGACGGGCGTGGCCGCTAAAAACTATGCTGGCCCTGCCATGGCCCTTTCGTTTGTAATAGCTGGTTTTGCTTGTCTTTTGGCTGCGCTGGCTTATGCGGAGTTTGCCAGTATCGTGCCCGTGGAAGGTTCCGCCTACGCCTACTCGTATGCCACCGTAGGAGAGCTCATTGCCTGGTTTATCGGCTGGAACCTCATCTTAGAGTACATGATGGGAGCAACGACGGTAGCGGTAGCTTGGAGTGGCTATTTTGAAAAGCTTTTGCACCTTTTCGGCGCTGAGATACCTAAATATCTCACGAATGATCCCTTCACCTATGGCAAACTCTTAGGCCATAAAGGCCCTGCTCTCGCCTTTAATCTCCCAGGCTTTTTGATTGCGTGGGGGGTGACGGGCATTCTCCTGCGAGGTATCAAGGAAACCGCTAGCACCAATAACCTCATCGTGGCCCTCAAAGTCGGCGCCGTACTGTTTGTGATTATTGCAGGTGCCTTCTTCATCAATCCCGACAACTGGCACCCTTTTATTCCGGAACCTATCCGGGACGAAAGTGGAAACATCCATTATGGGTGGTCTGGGATTTTCACGGCGGCGACTATTGTATTTTTTGCTTATATCGGGTTTGATGCGGTTTCTACGCAGGCGGGGGAAGCTGTCAATCCCCGAAAGGATGTTCCTTTTGCGATTGTGGCTTCTTTGCTGATTACGACGCTGTTATATATTGGGGTTTCGGTGGTTTTGACGGGGATGGTGAGTTACAAGGAGTTGGATGAGCGGGCGCCGGTGGCGTCGGCGTTTGCGGGGGCTGGCGTGGGGTGGGCTACTTATATTATTACTATTGCGGCGACGGCGGGGCTTATCTCTGTGATGATGGTCATGCTTTTGGGGCAGACTCGGGTGTTCTTAGCCATGGCTAAGGACGGACTTTTGCCGAAGGGTATCTTCGGTTATATCCACCCTATATATAAGACGCCTTTTCGCAGTACGCTTTTGGTGGGGGCTATTATGTCTGTGGTGGCTGGGCTTGTTCCCATTGCAAATGTATCTGAGCTGACCAGTTTGGGGACGCTTTTGGCGTTTACGCTGGTGTCGTTATCGGTGTTTATTCTGCGCTTACGGAGGCCTGATTTAGAGCGGCCCTACAAGGCGCCCTTGTGGCCTTTAGTTTCGCTGGGTGGGGTGGCGGTCAATATCTTCCTCATTGCGCAAGCCCGCAAGGAGAACCTTCGGGCCTTTGCCATATGGGCCGTTGTAGGCCTGCTGGTATACTTTCTCTATAGTTACCGTCGCAGTGCCTTAGTCCAAAGGCAAGAGCAAAAACCTAATAGTTAGGTTCTTCTAGGAGGAGCAGGCGGTTGGAGTAGTCTGAACCGATGTCGGGGGGCATGCTTCCTAGCGTTGCATGTTCCTCTCTACTTTTGCCCCATGCATTTCCCCGAAGACCTTCTCTATACCCGAGAGCACGAATGGCTGCGCCGCCTAAGCGACGATGAGGCCTTAGTAGGCATTACGGACTTTGCCCAGCACGAGCTGGGGGATATTGTCTTTGTAGATATTCCCACAGTAGGTCAATCTTTGAGTGCTGGGGCTGTCTTTGGCTCAGTGGAGGCCGTCAAAACTGTTTCCGACTTGTACCTCCCCGTCTCTGCCACCATCTTAGAGAAAAACCCCCTTTTGCAGGACCACCCCGAAAAAGTCAATCAAGACCCCTACGGAGAGGGCTGGATGATCCGAATCCGCATAGAAAAGCCCGAGGAGCTCGAGCAACTCTTATCGGCGGAAGCTTATAGAGCCCTCATCGCTCAATAGGCAAGGGGACTGCAGACTAATTCTCAGGAGCTAATACCATTTGCAATCAAGAACCTTCTGAATGGGGGGAGAGGTTTTGGCGGCGGCCAGCGCCCAAAGGGAAAGTTTATAATGGGAAATGGTATAAGCCGCCTCTAAGCTAAAAGAGGGTGGGCTAAGGTCTCATTAGCCCTGCTTAGCCCGTACTCAGGGGGGTGGGTGCTGCTGAGAGCTGGTTATCTGGTGGTGGAGTTTAGCCCAAGTACTGCTGGAGCGGCTCTATGACGGCTTTGTTGCTACGGAGTTTGCGAATGGCTTTTTCTTTGATTTGGCGGACGCGCTCGCGGGTAAGGCCCAGCTTTTCAGCGATTTCTTCCAAGGTCATGGGATATCGCTGGTCGATTCCGAAGTGCATGCGCAGGATTTGGGCTTCTCGCTCCTCTAAGGTAGCTAAGGCTTTAGCCACTTCCTGTTTGAGGCTTTCCTGCATGAGGACTTGGTCGGGTTGGGGCATTTCGGTATCTTCCAGCACCTCAATGAAGCGGGTTTCTTCACCGGGTGCTATAGGGGAGTCCAACGAAACATGAGGCCCCGCTTGCCGAAGGATTTCGGCGATCTCTTCGGGGGTATGGGTTCCCTCCATCGCTTCGGCTATCTCTTCGGGGGAGGGTTCTCGTTCGTACTCCTGCTCTAAGCGGGCCAGTACTTTATTGATTTTATTGAGGGCGCCTACGCGGTTGAGTGGGAGGCGCACGATGCGGCTTTGTTCTGCTAAGGCCTGGAGGATGCTTTGCCGAATCCACCATACGGCATAGGAGATAAACTTGAACCCCCGGGTTTCGTCGAAGCGGCGGGCGGCCTTGATAAGGCCTAAGTTGCCTTCACTGATAAGATCGGTGAGGGGAAGACCCTGATTTTGGTACTGCTTAGCTACGGACACGACGAAGCGGAGGTTAGCTTTGACGAGTTTTTCCAGGGCTTCTTCGTCGCCTTGTCGGATTCGGCGGGCTAACTCCGCTTCTTCATCAACCGAGATGAGCGGGACTTTCCCGATCTCTTGCAGGTACTTGTCCAGCGACTGGGACTCTCGGTTGGTGATCTGTTTCTGGATTTTGAGCTGACGCATCGCCATAGGCGGTGCAAAGAAACAAAAAGTTTTGCACTATTGTTCCCTTGACTTCTCTAAAGGGAGAGGTCTCAGCGGGAGGGGATACCTTAGGGCTTAGGGGTAGCGGGTCGGATGAGTTTGCCTTCGGGCGTGGCTAAGTAGTCGGGGATGCTATCCAGCTGATACCGACGCTGGTCGGACTGACAATCCACATCAATCTTGAATTCGGTATAGAAGATCATGGGGAGCGGCACGGGCTTATAGCGGAGGCCTTGAAGGACTTTGGGCGTGACTTCGGCCACTTTGGGGGAGTTTGCGGCTAAGATGCGGTATCCGCGCACTCGGCCATTTTGGTCTATGGCGATTTCCAGCAGGACGTGGACGAGTCCGCAGACGTTATTATCCCGATAGGCTTTTTTGAGATAGAGGGCTTTGGCGATAGGGCCGTTGATGTAGTCGGGTTCCATGTAGCGGGGGCCTGTGGTATTGAGGTGGGAGCCGAGGTGCTGATCTGGGGGTCGTTTTTCGCCTGTACTTTGGTATTGTTTAGGGATTTGGACTTGGAGGGGCTTAGGGACGGTGTCGGTGGGGAGTGGGCCCACTATGGCGGGTGGGCGAGGCTCTCCGGGCGAGGAGGGAGGTGGGGGGCCTGGCTGAGAGACTCTTCTAGTGGGCTCGGTGGGGGCTTTGGGTTGGGCAGGGGCTGGTTTGGGTTTGGGCGCAGGCTGGGGCTTAGGGGCCTCTGCCATGCGGGTTTGTTCGGAGGTTTTAGGTTCTGTTTGACCCGGAAGGGGTGGGGTAGGTGGGATGGGTTTGACTTCGGGCTGCTGCGCATCCGAAGGCGCAGGCTTAGGCTCTTCTTTTTTTGTGGGGGCAGGCGTAGGGGTTTCTGGGGCTTGAGCGGTTTCAGTGGGCTTAGGTCCTTCGGGTTTCTGAGGAGGCGCCGATGCTACGGGTGCACCAGGAGCAGGAATGGGTTTATACACGTTGTCGCTCTCCGTCCCCTTACATTCCAGGCTAAACCGAAACTCATAATATACTGTGCGCGTACCTTGAAAACCCTCGGCTTTCCATCGGAGGGGGCGGAGGATATCTATTACGGACTTCTTATAGCAATCATTGCGGCCCGTCATGGGGCGCACACTTTCCAGAGTCCCTTCGGGCGTGATGCGCAGCTCCACATAAATCCCGTCTATCCCACAGCAGGTACTATGAGATTGGAGCTGAGCTGTTACATAATCCGTCAAGGTCGTTCGCCCATCCTCAAATAAAAATGTAGCCGGATCCACCCGATACTTTGCAATATCTACCCCTTGTGCCCACAGAATGCTTATAACGAGAGTGAGGCGAAAAGCCATGCAGCAAAGGTAGCTTTTTTCTCCCTAACTTTGGGCTATGCTTACCAGTCGTGCCTTTTGGGAAGGAATTGGGGGCTTAGCCTATGCTTTTGTTACCGCCGATGGCATTATCGCAAAAGAAGAGCTGAGCACCTTTGCCAATGCCTTAGAAGAGTATTTCCAGAAAATCCCTACCAACTTTCCTCAAAGGGCTCGGAGTATGTTCGAGCTCTTTGTCCATCTCAACT
>Ga0308406_1000288_pt1 | contig 24707 bp, 32 predicted proteins | sample HotsprSampleMSe1_FD_203474 | JGI IMG/M metagenome (GOLD analysis project Ga0308406, IMG submission 203474) | Hot spring phototrophic mat microbial communities from Mushroom Spring, Yellowstone National Park, Wyoming, United States - 20060911_MSe1 ...
ACAGTTAGCTTTTACTTTATGGAAAAAACTAAAAGATAAAAATTTAGAAAATGTTTTTTTTCTAGAAACTCAGCTAATGGAAGTTCTGGTTTATATGGAACTTACAGGCGTAAAAATTTCTCGAGAAATTTGGGAAAAGAGACTCAAGGAAACAGAGAGAAAAATGTTAGAATTAGAAAAAGAGTTGAAATTAGAAATCTACAGAAATTATGTCAAGAAAAATGATAATGTTGGATTATTTTCAGATTTAGAAGAAGAACTTGCTAGAAATATTAATTTAAATTCAGCTTTACAGATGAGAAAAATCTTTGGTTCGGAAAACGTATCAAAACTGACTCTTGAAAAACAAAAAGACAATCCCATCATAGAGAAATTTTTACATTACAAACAGCTAATGAAAGAAGTAAGTACGTATTCTGAGGGATATTTAGGAAAGTTGAATAAATATGGAAGATTGACTTCAGAGTACAGTCAAACTAAAACTGCTACAGGAAGAATTTCTTCTAGCAACCCCAATTTACAAAACGTTCCAGGTTGGTTCAAATACACTATATCTGCTGAACCTAATCGTATACCCGTGTTTATTGATTATTCGCAAGTAGAATTACGCATTTTAGCCTATCTTTCTCAGGATGAAAGTTTTATAGAAAGCACTAACAGTGAAGATTTGCACTCCGCTAATGCAAGAAAGGTTTTTAATATTCCTGAAGGAGCACCTGTGCCTAAAGATTTAAGAAAAAAAGCTAAAACTGTTTCATTTGCTATCCCTTACGGAACTTCAGCGTTAGGACTTGTTCAGCGTGGATTTTTTGATACACAGGAAGAAGCACAACGAGTAATTGATTCTTTTTATGAAGCCTTTCCTAAGGTAAAAACTTTTCTAGAAGAAAACGCAAAATCAGCTTCAGAGCTTGGATATACCAGGGATGCACTAGGAAGAATGCGTGTATATGACATTCCAGAAAAACCTAAAGAATATGATAAATACTATGAAGAATATAAACTTATTTATAACCTAGTTAAGGAAAAAGAAGGTAAAAATATAAGAAACTTTTTAGATTATCCGACTTATAAAGAATTTATAGAAAAATCAAACAGTGAATTGATCAGCCTAATTACAGAAGATAAATTTAAAGCTTTTAAAAAGATTATCAATTACAGAATGACAGTTGCCGCTATTCGTAGGGAAGGTCAAAATCATCCTATTCAAGCTACTTCCGCTAGTATTACTAAGACTTCATTAGTTAGGCTATTTGATTATCTAACTAAAACTAACAGAGGAATAATTACATTATCAGTACACGACTCTATCTTTTTTGAATTAGATAAAGATGATATTATTTCTACGATTAAAGTTATTAAAAACATTATGGAAGAAGCGGGAAGAGAAATTATTAAAGGCCCGACCCCAGTTGATGTAGAAGTAGGTAAAAAAGTTGAAATTTTATGTAAAAAATGTAAACAAATTTATTCTGATAATCAATATTATGTTGATTTAGAAAAAGATATTATTGTAGACAAACTCACACAAGATACATATAACTATTGCGAAAATTGCAAATAGATTTATAATAGAGAGGAAAATATGGAAATAACTAGTAAAAGAGAATCAGAATTTATTCGTGAGCTAGATAAACTTTCTTTTTTCCTTTCTCAAAAATTATATGACGGAAAATTTTATTCATTTGAGGATACTTTAATTGTTCCTAGATTTTTACATAAAACAATTTCTAGAAAAGAAATTAATACTAAAGTTGATTTTTTTGGAACTGAATTAAATTTACCTATAATTTCATCTCCAATGTCTTTTTTTGGAGAGAAATTTGCTGAAGAACTCCTAAAAAACAAAGTTCTTTATTCTATTTCAAGGATTAATGTTTCTATTAAGGAAAGGTTGGCCGTAGCAAAAAATCTTAATAATCCAGAATATGTTGTTTTTAGTATTGGAGCAAAAGAGTCAGAAGATATTATTAAACATATAGATAGTATAAAAAAATATTCAAAATATCTTTTGATAGATATTGCCCATGGAGCTTCACTTTATACTGTTAATACTTTACGTTTGCTACAGTCATTAGGCATAAAAGAGAATGTTATAGTAGGTAGTATTGCTTCAGTTGAAGGATTTTTATACCTCCTTTTCTATCTAAATGAATTAGGATTTTCTAACGCAATTATTAGAGTAGGTATTGGTTCTGGTAGTGCTTGTTCTACTCGTGGAAAAACAGGCGTAGGATTTCCTCAACTTTCTATTTTGAGAATTTTACATGAATTAAAAAAATCGTTTGATGAGGATTGGATTGATAAAAATAAATTTCCAACATTACATAGCGTATTTTCTAATTTGTCTATTCCTTTGAAAAATATAAAAATTATTTCAGACGGAGGAATTAAAGAAGAAGGAGATTTAGCAAAAGCTCTTATTTATTCGGATTTAGTGATGTTGGGTAGAAAGCTTATTAGCAAGGAAATGAATACATACAATCCAACTACCAATTCCGTAGAATATTTTGGAATGGCTTCATCTTACGTAGGAAAAAAAGAACATATTGAAGGAGGAAGATACATAGTTCATAATCCTCCTAACCTGAAAGCAGTGTTGCAAAACATAAAAGATTCGCTAACTTCATCTCTTTCTTATGTAAATGCAGAAAATCTAGAAGAGTTCAGGCGGTTGTCTGTACTAATTCAAACTACACCTAATGTAGTTAAGGAGAATAAGGTAGAAAATAATTTCTCATTTTGATCTAGGATAGGAGTATGTTAGATAATCTTTTATACAAAATCTTCTATTTTATCTATCAAGGTTTTTATACTTTTGACGGCCCGGAAAAAACCAGAATAATTCTTTGTAAAAAATTATTTCCCAAATGGGCTGCTGCGCAAACATTAGGAAATAATATTTTTGTTAATTATTTGTACGATCCAAAAGTATATTTTCCTCACGAATATGTGCACGTTTTGCAATATAGAAAATATGGTATATTTTTCTTTGTTATTTATGCCTTGGATTCTCTAAAACAGCTTTTGATTGGCAAGCATTATTATTATGATAATATTTTTGAAGTTGAAGCAAGAGAAGGCTTTGAAAATCTAAAGTACGCCTTTGATGACTTTGATTGGCCTGCGCTCCCTAATTACAACGAAATTTCGCAGAAAGCCCACCGCCGGAGCGGTGGGATGAATGCAAATAAATAAGCCACCTATTTGCTAGGCTTATTAGAAATTATGGTTTTCTAGAGTTGCACGAAGTTTTTAGATAAAAGTGTGGTCCAGTAATTAGGTCAGGAGTATTGAGATTTATCTTTTTTTCTTTTTAACTTTATCTTTGGCTCGTTGTAAGTTGTCATAAATTTGCTAAATTCCTTTAACAACTTCGTTGCTGAAGTATTTTTTTTACTTCCTGATTTTAAATAAGTTTCTATTAAATCTATAACCCCTTCCTCATACTTGTTATGTTTATAGTAGCGAGCTAGAACTTTTAAAAATTCTTCTCTATTTAAAGGTTTTAGTTGGTTATTAGTTTTTTCTAGTGCCATAGCTCATATATAATAAGCTAAGACTCTTCTAGTTGTCAATAGGCGCATTTATTTTTAAGGAATTTCTAAGATTCCTTTTGTGATACCGTATTTGAAGGCCGGTTCATCATGTCCTACTAACACATCTGCTGAGTTGATGTATCTTTTATTCATAGTGTCCCAGATAACAGCTTTTATTTTTTTGTCGGGTAAATGTAAAATAACTTCTTTACCGCAACCTAATTTATTAAACAAATCACGACTAACTGCAATTTGTTTCCAAGGTTTTTTTGTTTTCCCACAAGCACTAGTAGAAGGGTCTGAGTTTGTTTGGGAAACCTTTGCTTGATAAAAAGAAACTCTATCTAAATAAATAATTTGATTGGGTTTTTCTTTTTCTTCACTTACTATTGTATATTTTGGTTGTGAGTTTAAGGTATATTTATTTGAGATTTCTTTTTCTTCTAAACCAGGATAAATAACCCTGTTTGATGATAAGTTTCCTGAAACAATAAGTATCACCAATATAGATTTCTGTATCACCCTCATTTCAGCCTCCTATGTGCACTTGACTTATACCCTAGATTGTGTTAAGATTCAGGTATGAAAAACAAACTTAGGTTCAATTACCATACACTAAAGTACGAATATGCACAAGATGATATGGAACCTACTTTTAATGAATATGAATCAAAATATGAATATGGTTATAAAGAATCTTCTGCTTTTAATTACTATACCGGTAGATATAATAAAAAGGGTAGAACGGAAGATTTATGTATAAAATACAATCCTTATACATTTGAATATGAACAGGTTCCTTGTGATTGGGAAATTAGATATAATGAATACGAACAAAAATACGAGTTTGGCCCCAAAGACTGAGAAAATATCAAAGGAAACGCTATGAAAGACATTACAAACTATCAAGAAGCTCTGTATTATCTATGTAAACCTTTTCCAGAAGATTCTATTAATTTTAGAGTAGAGCGTTCTTTTACTAACAAAGACGGTAAAAGAATCTTTAAGGTAGTTCCTTATTTAGATACACGTGCAATCATATACCGTATGAACGCTCTTATTCCTGGTAAATGGTCTTTAGAAACAGATATTCAACAAATAAAAGATTTTGATTTTGAACAGGGAAAGTCTGTTATTCTTGGTTTTTACGCTAAGAGTACCTTACAAATTTTTGATGTGCGTCATTCAGACGTTGGTTCAACTACTTTACCTTACGACTCTATTGATAATGTAAAGAAACAATTGATTAAACTAGACCCGAAAACTGCTGTTACTGATTCTATTCGTAGAGTAGCTGCATTACACGGGATAGGTTTATATTTTTGGTTTCTAAAAAAACCTCTTTTTATAGACAATGAAGAGGAAACAAAAAATTTATCGGCATCTAAGAAAGTAAAAGAATACGTTACTTATATAAATGAAGTTGCGTCTAACATGTATACTATGCAATTCTCTTCTTTTAATAAGCGAGGTATAAATGTCCAGTAATCCTAACCTAGATAACATCGAAACTATCCTTAAATCTTTTAAAAAAGAATTTGGAGATAGTATAGAAGTAGCTTCAAAAATCAAATTTAATGGTGCAGTAGTAAAAACAGGAGTAGTAACTATTGATTTAGCTTTAGGGATAGGCGGTATTCCTTTAGGTAAAATTGTAGAGTTATACGGACAGGAATCTTCTGGAAAAACAACCCTGTCCTTACTTTTGATAAAACAAGCACAAGCGAAAGGTTTGTTAACAGCTTTAATAGACGCTGAAAGCTCATTTGATCCATCATGGGCGGCTACCTTAGGTGTTGATTTAGATTCTTTATTAGTAATTGAACCAGATTCTTTAGAAGATGCTTTAACAAAGTTAGATTTTTTAGTATCTAGGGGAATACAGTTTATTGTTTTTGATTCTGTTCCAGCAGCCCCCGCTGCGTCAGAGAATCAGGGAGATTTTGGTGATTCGCACGTTGGAGTAAGGGCCAGAATTTTATCTTCTGCATTAGCTGTACTTACTCCTAAACTACGAGATAAACAAGCTACTGTGTTGTTTATAAATCAGATTAGAGAAAAAATTGGAGTTTATGGAAATCCAGAGACTACTCCTGGTGGGCGAGCATTAAAATTTTTTGCTTCAATTAGGATAAATCTGAGAAAAAAACAAGTAAAAGATAAAGAAGAAGTTATAGGAGACGAAATTTTAGCAATTATAGAAAAAAATAAATTTGCTCCTCCAGGTAAAAAAGCTAAATTTATTCTTATGTATGACGGAAACATAACTGTTAACTATGTAGAAATTTTATCTGCATTAGGTTATATAGAAAAAGCTGGTGCATGGTTTTATTTAAAACTTCCTGGACAAGAAGAAAAGAAATTTCATGGAAGTAATGAAGTAATGGCTTATATTCTAGAAAATGAAGATGTCAAAAGTGTTATTGAAGATTTGTTGTTGCAGAAAAAACCAGAAGTTTTAGAGTCTACTGATACGGATAATGAAAAATGAACTGTCAGCACTTTTCAGATTATATAAAGAGCCTTTGAGCATACACCAAAAGGCATATCTACAACATGTCCATGAATATCCTTGTGTCTTTTGTTTAGTAAATAAGAAAACTTTGTATGAAGTACACGCACATCATGAACTACTTTCTGCGCAGTTTGCTTATTCTAAAAGATTTACAGATTTTACTGCAATTCCTTTGTGTACAAAACACCATGAAAACAGACATTTTTTAGGATTTGATAATTTTTGGAAACAATATCCATCTTTACCTTTTAAAGTAGCTCAAAAAATGTTGTCTGAGTTTATTACAGTAGATGTTCAAGAAAATTTTTGTGATGATGTCTTTTTAAATAGAAAAAAATTCGATAACCTTCTTTATAGAGTCTTAACTAAGCTACTTGAGAGGGAGATGGAGTATGGACAGAAACAGGTTTTTTAACAAAATACATCCTACATACCTGGTAGATGTTGAGGAAATAGCAAAATCTTTAGGAGTTCCTTTTGAAGAAAATAAAGTAGATTTTTCTGTAATTAGCGATAAAACGGAAGAAGAACTAAAAAAGATTCTTCTTTATTCCGTATCTTGGTTAGAAAACTTAAACTATAAAAAATCTTTACTAAAGGGTGCAATTTTGAAGAATAAAGAAAGCCTTAATGTACTGCAATCCAAAAAGTACAAAGATATTAAAAACGCTTTAATTTCCTCAGCAAATTATAAGAGAGTTACAGTTTCAGACGTAGAGACTGAAATAGATAGTGACCCTGAAATTATTGATTTCCGTGAAAAGATTTCTTTATACGAAGCTTACTATGAATATGTAAGTGGGCTTTATGATGTTTTAGAACTTCTTCATTACTCTGTGAAAACTCTTATTGGCAACGTTAATGATATTTGGAAAAAATCAAAGTTTTGAGGTAAATGTTATGGAAACAGAAATAAAAATTTTAGATAAAGGCTTTGTTCGTCTAGTGGATGTATTGGGTTCAGACGAGTTAATAGTCAATGCGGCGAGAACGTCTTATAAATGGAAAAAGAAAAGTACTGATGAACAGCTTATTGATTATTTAGTAAGAAATGAGCACAGTTCTCCTTTGGAATTTGGAGAATTTGTCTTTCATGTTAAGGTTCCTATATTTGTAGCCAGGCAAATGTTTCGACACAGAACTGCCTCTGTTTCAGAAATAAGTGCAAGATACACAGTTGTTGAAGATGAATTTTATTTACCAGAATATTTTAGAACTCAAAGCACCACAAATAAACAAAGCTCAGGTGAAACTATAGAAGATAAAAATCTTGTTAATGAATATGAAGAAAAAGTTTCTTCTTTATATTCTTATTATCAATTTTTATTACAAAATAATGTAGCAAAAGAGATGGCTAGAATGATCCTTCCTTTAAGTGCCTATACACAATTTTATTGGAAACAAGATTTAAGAAACCTCCTACATTTTATTAGATTAAGAGCAGATTATCACGCACAATTGGAAATTCAAGAAGTAGCTAATGCGTTTTCTTTATTTGTAAAAGAAAAGTTTCCTCTGACATATGCTGCTTTTGAAAGAAATGTGCTTAATGCTGTTAAATTTACTCAAGAAGAAATATCTCTTTTGTTTGATGAAGTAACAGTATCTACTTTAGAAGAAAAAGTAAATAATTCCTCTTTAAAAGGTTCCAAATTATTAGAAATACTAGAAAAGTTAAAAAAAATAAAAGTAATATCTAAAGGTGCGGACGATGGGGAAAAATAAGGTAGTATATGCAGAAAACTTGGAGTTTTTAAAAACCCTAGAAAGCAACTCTATTGATTTAATTTACATAGACCCTCCTTTTAATACTGGAAAAATTCAGAAAAGGGACAGGATTAAAGTTACTCAAGATGAACTAGGAAATAGAGTAGGATTTGCGGGAAAAACTTATTTTGTGGAGAAACTAGATTCTCCTTCCTATAAAGATTCGTTTGATAATTTTATTGAGTTTTTGCGTCCTAGATTAGAAGAAGCTTATAGAGTTTTAAAAGATAGTGGTTCTTTTTTTCTACATTTAGACTACAGAGAGGTGCATTATGCGAAAATACTTTTAGATAGTATTTTTGGTAGAGAGTCCTTTATTAACGAAATTATTTGGGCATACGATTATGGAGCACGTACAAAGAAAAAATGGCCCTGCAAACATGATAATATTTTATGGTATGCAAAAAATCCTGAGAATTATACGTTTAACTTTGAGGAAATGGATAGAATTCCATATATGTCCCCAGAACTAGTCGGGAAAGAAAAGGCGGAACTTGGGAAAACTCCCACAGATGTTTGGTGGATGACTATTGTTCCTACTAATAGTAAAGAAAAAACTGGTTATCCTACACAAAAACCTATTAAGTTGTTGGAAAGAATAATAAAAATTCACTCGAATGTAGGGGATGTAGTTTTAGATTTTTTTGCAGGAAGTGGGACTACAGGGGAGGCTGCGGGTAGTTTGAACAGAAAGTTTATTTTAGTAGACAACAATAAAGATGCAATAGAAATAATGAAAAAAAGACTATCGCATTTTGACATTGAAGTAGAAACGCACGCTTCAAGCTTTGTAGAAGAGCAAAATTTATAAAATAAAGTGAGTGAAGATACATTCACTCACATAAACTAGACATAAACTGTAGTGCATGAAACACCCTAGTTTTTTGACCCTGCGCTATTATAATTTTGAGCCTGCTCCTGATCTAAAATATGACAATATTAATGGTGGCATTGATTTATATTTTAGCCCTCAAGAAATGGCTAGGGGATTTGAGCAGTATTTAGGAGAGTATAATAATCAATTTCCTGTTTTACGTCGTCAATTCAAGTTTTTAGATGATGGGTCTCTTTTATTAGACCTGAGGGAATTACCTTTTTCTTTTTTCCCAGTTTTGTGTAATTTTCCTACTCCTCACGCTTTAGAATTTCCTTATGGGGTGCATGGATTAATGGTGGGAAGAAGCGGTAATTATTTTAAGAGTGGAATAGATGTATTTCATGGGTTAATTGATCATTCTTTTAGAGGAAGAATTTCAGTAGGCATGAAGTTTTACAGACCAAATAAATATGTATTTGATAGCAACTCACGAATTGCTCAATTGACGCTATTAAATTATTCTAGTAATGATTTAACAAAATTACATTTAGAAAAAGTAGAAAGGTACGAAGATTTAGGAACAACCGAGCGTGGTCAAGCTGGGTTTGGTTCTAGTGGATATGTAAAAGGAGAGCAGTAATATGTATCAAGAAAACAGGGTAGTAGTCGCAGGAAAGCTCGTAGAGATTTCAGGTAAAGAAGGTATAGTTGAAACAGAAAAGAATAAGTATAGGTTTCTATTTACTAATCAATATCAAGAATTGCTAGAGAAACTTAAAGATCAGACTCTTGATAATTTATATGTAGTTGTTCATGGGATCGTAGCTAACATGCCTGAGTATGATTATATTTTTCCTTATAACATTTCCGTTTCCAAATTTTTTCAGGCATACGCAGAAAATGCGATTATTGAAGGTACAGTAGCAGATCAATATGAACACGAAAATAGATATAGACTCTTTGTTCGCAGTTCTCGCAACGGCAAAATTTCCAAGTTATTTTTAACAGTATTTAAAAATACATACAATAATCTTAATCTTACTGGAGAAAGCATTTTAGCAACCGGTAGGCTTTCTGTTTCTAAAGGTAGGATTTCCCTTGTGGCTGATAAAATTTTTGTTTTTGTTGAGAAAAACGGAAATAAAGATAATATTAGTATGTTTAACACTAAGTTAAAAAATTATGAAAATAAATTATCAACTAAAGGTTCTGACAATCCTTTAGAATTTGAAGATGAAGAGTTTGCATTTTGATAAAATATAAAAAAACATGCTATACTAAATGTTGAAAGTAAAACTTTAGCGGAGGAAATAAGCATGAACCAAGACCAAGAACTTCACAACCAAGTAGTCGAAGAAGAACTCATAGAAGAAGCTGATATTGAAACTTCTCAAGTTGAACAGTTAGCTAACAATATAGATGAAATTTTTTGGGAGATGTCTCACTATCTACAAAAATATATGGATAAAGGTACAAGGTCTTCATTAAAGAAAGCAAGAGTTTTAGCAACAAAACTTACTAAAGCCCTAAAGGAATTTAGAAAAGGTACTAGACAGTTTATTTAGATATATCAACTTAAGGTGTTAATATGGAGAGTTTTTTGGAACGTGAAGTAAATGGAAAAAAACTAGTTGTTTCTTATAAAGATGATAATGGAAATTATGTGTATTCACAAGAGTATATAGATAATTTTATTAAAACTTATACACAACTCCTTAATTCCCAAGAAAAATTTAAGAATATGGGTATTATTTATATTGTTGGAAACCATAAATCGGGAAAAACTAGTTTAGCTAGATATTTAAAATCGGAGCTTCCCCATTCATATCTACTTTCGTTTGCACGACCAATGAAATTAGTGTTGTATAGATTATTTGGTAAAAAATTTATTGAAAGTAAATTCCCAGAAGCTAGACTTTTATTACAGGCGTATGGGGAAGCTAAACGAGCGCAAACCAACGGAAACTACTTTATTAAGGTTTTTTATAATGTATTGGAGAAAGAAAAACTTAACATCAAATATGTTATAGTGGACGATGTTTATCATTTAAATGAACGGCTGTTTTTAAATCTTTTTCCTAATAAAGTAGAAATTTTACTTAAAAATAATACTTCTTTCTCTCAAGAAGAACTTAATAGAGTTTCTGTAAAAGAATTAAGTATTTTACTAAAAACTAGTGATCCAGATATTACGTTGCATCCCCAGGGTGTATACTATGGAATCGCCGAAAGAATACAAACATTGTTAAAAATTGGCGGGGGGGTTGACAAAATGTCTTGAATATTGTAGCCTACTCTACAAGATGTTAGTAAGGAAAGAAGATTTTCCGAAAGAAGTGCAAAAGATACTTTTGGAAAATCTTTTTTCTTTAGTAAATGGGGGCGTAAAGAGATATTTATGACAGTATCATACTTCTATGGAACCGTTGATTCACAAAAGTCCTTGCTTTTATACAACCAGGTCTTTTTTTCGAAGAAATATTCAGTTTCAATTGAAGTAATATACCCTTATATATACTACCTAAACAACAAAGAAACTTTTGACAGGAATCAAATTTGTTACGAAGGGTCTTGTGTTAGTCACAAGATCAAGTTTTTTCCAAATGATAATATAGATTTTGTAAAAATCTATACAGTATATCATACTCATCTATTTTCCGTAGAGGAGATTAGGTTTTTACTAAGAAAAATTTATTATAAAAATTCCTTTGCCTTAATTTCTTTCATTGGCTTAGAAAAGAATTATACCGGAGAAAAATATCCTTCTCATAATTATTTACTTAAAAGAAGTAACTACATAGAAAAACTTCACAGTTTATGTAAGATTTGTACTGAAGAAGAGGCAGAATATAACCAAGCCATTATGAACGGGGAAGAAGCTCCCTGGATTCCCGAAGACATTCAAATGAGAGTAACGTATGAAGCTAGATGTGAAACGTGTTATATATCCCCAGAAGAGGTTGTAAAGGAAAAAATTCCTAAAGAAATCTTAACTTCTTAGAAAAGAGGGGGTGAGTGTTGGAATGTTAGAAATATATGCTTAAGGATTAAACATAAATGTTATGTAATACTTAGTAGCTTTCCTAATAACTGGAAAAAAAGCACATAGAGAGGTTGGGTGACATGGAAGAGAAGTCGGGTTTTCACTTTTTTGCTAAACGAATAAAAGAAAAAATAAATATTTCTACTGTATTTGCAAGATATACGCAATTACATAGTCGTGGAGAAGGAAAATATGTGTGTCTGTGTCCTCTTCACCACGAAAAAACCCCTTCTTGTCATATAAATGATTCGTTAGGAGTTTTTTATTGTTTTGGTTGCAAGGAAGGGGGAGACCTGATTACCTTTCTTCAAAAGAAGGAAGGAATTTCTTTTTCAGAGTTTCCTGAATTTATTAGAAAAAACTATGGAATAGATTTAAACATAAGTTATGAACCTAAAAAAAGAAATATTCTTCAAGAGGCATTTCAAGCCTTAAAGGAGGGAATTAAAGAACGAGACATCAAAATATTAGATTCTTTTCTTAGTAAAAAGATTGGAAAAAATATAGAAAGAATAAAAGAACTGGTAGATATTATCTTTGTTTCTAAAGAAAATATAGATAATGTCGTTTCTAAACTAACTGAAGAAGAGAAAGGCGAACTGGCTGCTATAAGATTTTTAGTGTATAGATCACCAGAAACTAATTCTCCTAAAATTCACAGTCCATTTGTAGACAGAATTGTTGTACCAGTCTATCATAGCAGTTCCATTGTAGGTCTATCTGGAAGATATTATAAATATGAAGAAGGACATGTAAATAGTAAATATTTCCATACTAGATTTCCTAAAAAGAACTATTTGTTATTTTTAGATGAATCTAAAAGACTTGCCAATAAGTTAAGAACAGATGTTGTTTATGTTACCGAAGGAATGTTTGATGCCCTATCTTTGTTGGGTTTAGGGCTTCCGGCGGTTTCTGTACTTGGTTCAGATATTTCGTTAGAACAATTGAACCTACTTAATAGAAACTTTAAAACAGTGTATTTTGTGTTTGATTCAGATGAGGCTGGTAGAAAAGCCAGATATAATGTAGCACGCACTTTAGTAGAAACTAATAGACCCTCTTTTTCGTCATATTTTATTTACTTACCAAAATCAAAAGATATAGATGAATTAATATATAAATATGGAGAAAATTTTTCTAGTTTCTTAAAAGTAAAGAGCTTATATGATGTTTATATTGATTATTTTCTGCTTATATCTAGAAGCGCTGTTATTAATAAGTTTGATGTAGATTCTATTAAGGCAGAGGCATTAAATAGACTAGCTCCTAATTTTATTACCTATAAAAATAACGAACATATGGATATGGTTATGCATCGTTTTGCTGAACGCAGTGGTTATCCTTTGGAGCATTTAGTTCGTATGGTTGATAATCTTATAAAGAAAACTAACGCTGAAAACTATTCAATAGCTAAAGAAAAAAAGCTTAGTTTTATACCAGCCTTTGACAGAAAAGTAATTTCCTCTATAGTATATCTAAAAGCACATGACTTACCAATTCCAACCAGTGAGATTAAGGAATATCTTTTGTATACTACTGATGAGGCCGCAAATGTTATTAGAAGAATACTAGTTTCTAAAGATATATTTGAAATAGAAAACTATCCTATGCTTGTAGATACTGTGCAGTATAAAAATATTTATACTTCTACTGAAGAATTAAGAGATGCCTTAGTAAAGTTTCTCGAAAGTCAACAAAAGACCGGAATGGAGGGTATTTCTAGTTTCTTGAGATCACAAGTAGAGAAAATTAAAGCCAATAAGTATACTTTTTCTAATGAAATTACAAGCCAGCAAAATACTTTATTAAATTACGAAACGGAAGGTACGGATGAAGAGATTGGAACGCAATTTGACTTCTGATATTGGGCTTATTATTGATGAGCTTTCGATAAATGATTTACAGATAAAGCTCTCGGCATCTTCCTACAAACAATATTTATCATGTCCAAGGTCTTTTTTATTTCACAAAATTCTTAAGCCCTCACCTACGCATCCTGAGTATCATTGGGGTTGGTTTGGAAGTATGATTCATAACTCCATATATTATTCTATGGCTAACTTGAATGAGCAGGGGGAATGGATTCCTACCTATGATTTAAAACCTATAGAAGAGGTGTTAGAGTTTTATAATCTTTATTGGAAAAAAGAATTTGATAAGAATGAGCAACTTAATATTCTTAAGAATTTTGAAAAATTAGATGAAGAAGAATTTGAGTTTTTTTCTAGGGGAAACGTTGAATTAGAAAAAAAGAATAATTATGAACTGGGAATACAGTTAATTGAAGCGGGCATGCGTCTAATAAAAAAGTTATATAGCTTTGGAGTAGAAAATTTAGAAATAGAAAAGGTGATTAATAGTAAAATTTATGATTTTGAAATTTTGGGGTATATTGATTTACAGTTTTATTACAAGGGTAAAAAGTATTTCTTGGATTTTAAAACTTCAAGGGTTCCGTTAAAAGAAGAATTATTGCACGAAGATTTGCAGTTTTTTTTATATTCATATATGCTTAAAAGTACAAATAATTTAGATTATTATCCTAATGGATACTTAGTTCACTTGAGAAGTGCGACAGCATTCGGATATAGTATGAAATATACCAATATCGAAGCTATGCTAAATAAAATAAAAATGCTAGAGAATGGTATTCTAAACAAAGAATTTTTACAAAACTTTTCTCCTTTGTGTAGATATTGCAAATACAGAGGATACTGTAATATAAAGTAGTATGGAACTTTCAATTTCAGATGTGAAAAATATTATTAGACTGGTGTCTAATCATCTTTTATTTTTAATTGATAAAAAAATAGTCAAACATGCTACAGCAATTTATGAAGAGTCCTTAGTAAAAAACAATGATTTGTTTGAATATATTAAATTATTTTTTTTACAGGAATATGAAAACAAAATTAATTTTGCTACTTCTATAAAGGAGCATAAAGAATATATTGATGAAATGACTTTTATTGCTGATGAAATAAGAACTATAGTTTCTTTATATTTAGAACAGAAGATAAAAGAACAAAAAGAGATAGAAAGATTAGTGTCTTTGTCTTTTAAGAATAGAAATGGTACTATGTAGATATGCAAAAGGAAAAAAAGGTACAACAAGAAGATCAAGCTAAATTACAGGAGTTTTTAAGCTCCTTAGAAATAGGAATTAAGAACTTGTTAATCACTTTTTACTTATTAGGAAAGTTAGAAGAAAATAATAATTATGAAAAAGAAGTCGATACATTTATCAATACTCTTGGATATTCTATAACTTCAAAAGATATTATTAATAATCTTCCAGCTTTTTTAGAATCTACAGCCAATTATTTTGTTTTAATTACTCTTAAATCATTTAAAGAATTAGGTTCATTACTAGAATCAGTACGGATACACGAACCCGATGAAAAGGTACTAGAATTACTGAAAGATTTTAATGAAGACACAGAAGTAAACGAAGAAGAAAAAGAAGAAGTTATGGAAAAGTTATATTATATAAAATCTTCTGTATCTGCTTAAGGTACTCTATATTCAAAAATAATGTTTATAATAATATAAGGAGGATTTTTAGATGATTAAAACTTATAATTTTAAAGTTGTAGATGTTAAGTTTGGAGTTAGTGTCGAAGGGCCTTATAGCTATTTAGCTAGAAGTACAAATACTAATGTTCCATTTGAATATTTTCTTAACCCCGCTGTATATGGTGGTGTGAGTGGTGAAGTATATAATAGTGGTAGTGGTACTTATATTCCAGGTGCCTCCGAATTAGATGATAGATATACCGTTGGGACTAGTAGTAGAAGACTTGTATTTGGTGGGAATAACGCTTCTACAGTAGTATCTACTACTGGGACACCTATTGTAGATACTAGCGCCTTTAGTTTGGTAAAAGTTCCCAAGACAGGCTTAATTCGTCCATATTTAATTATTCGAGCTTATGAGTATAGGTTAGCTTCTTATTCGTATTATGCATTGGTATATTCGAGGTCATACGCAGATTTAGCAGGTGACTCTGTTTTTACTGATGCAAACGATTTTATTAACAAAATTCTTAATAAAAACTTTTTACAGGGATATTTATTTGGTAAACTAGCTACTGCTATCGCTAGCAACGGCGGTGTTGCAGACGTTTCTGCTCAAGAGTTTGAATTCGCCATTCCATCAGATTTGGGCGGGGAATTTGTAACAGGTTTTGCTAATGGAAACCTTACCAAAGGTTCTTTACAAGACAGCTTACTGTCTTTGATTACTAGAGGTTCTGATTTTAGCGCTATTCGCATGGTAGACGGACTAGAAAAACCTTTACATGGTATGTATACTGTAATGCAGCGTCCTGAAAGACTGGTAGACCTTTCTAAAGTAGTCGCTAATGCTATTAACGATATGTTGGCTGCGCTTTCAGGTGCTAGTAACGCTAATAGAGACTTACTCAGGAATGTACTATCTAGAGTATTGTCTGAGAAAGTAAATGATTGGTTCCGTGGTTCTCAATATCCTGTTGTAGTTGGATACGACAGATCGGGTAACCCTATTACCCAATATGTAAACGTATTTTTAACCTTTAATGGTTCGCCTAATGCTGGTTTAGCTATTGTTAGGGTTGGTAACAATCAGGTCTTTGCTGTTCCAGTCAGTTTTGGTGACACTTTTGCTCCTGAAGTTAATGCTTCTCAAAAGGCTTATCCAAACTCGCTTTCTTATGTTACTGGCCCTTATGGTTCTATCCCAGTCTACGATAGTTCTGGTAACATAATTGAGTACCTACCTGATGCATATAATAGATAAGTTCTCTCTAGAAAAACAGCCGCAATCTGCGGCTGTTTTTCTAATTCTTTTTTGCATGTATTATAATGTCTAGTATGGCAGATAGAATATTTAGAGCTTATTATCCAAATGGATATTTAATAGACCCTCTCGGGTCAATTATCATAAATACGGCCTCTACATTAAACCCTAACTATCAGTGGGTAGTTCCTAATCAAATATATTCAATAGGTTTACCTGATCCTACTAAGCCAGTTTTACTTGATTTAGGATTAAAGGATACGGTTTCCTATAAGATAAAATTTTTAGAGGTTATTAAACGCCATAATAACAACGCAAGATTTATAGGAAGTTCGGCGTGCTTGACTGCGCCCGATAGCGTTGCTTGTGGTGGTTATGGTCCATATGTTATAAACTCTAAAAGATATTACATAGATTTTTTTGTACTTTATTTTGTAAACATTTCTGTAGTTCCTCCTGATGAAAACCCAGCAGATTATATTATTTCAGGCCCAACCCTTTCTGTTGACACTTCTAGATGCGTACCAGATTATGGAATTTTTATAGCTGCTCCAAAGATTAGAACTTCTTTATCCTCATACCTAACAGCTACTTCTTCTCCGTCAAGCGGTTATGATCATATGTTTTATCAGCAGCCCCCAGAGTATACCAATGATTTGGGTTTTTTTAATCTAAATATCTCTTATCGGCTTACCACTGTAGATGCAAACAACAATTTGATTGAAAATATTTTAACTCCTGGAAATATTGTACAAGCTACTCAAAACACAATCGTAAACGGACAAACAAGTATTACTTGCGTAGATGAGAACGGTGCTCCAATACCGTTGTATCCCCAAAATGTTAGTAATTTTACTTCATTTGCTCCCAAATCTTATTATCCTTTTATAATTTTTAGATATGTTAGTGAAGACGCTCCTACTAGACAAATATTTTTAAACTTTACGTTTGCTGCAAACGTGTAATTTATGCTTGTTAGTTATGTAAGATCAATTTATCTAATTAATAGACAATTTCATTTTGATCTTGGAGATAATAACAATTATAGATTTTTTCTTAAGCTTAATAATTACTCATTTGAGGGAGTTGGCGTTGTTATATTTAATTACAAAAATTTTGGGTTTCCTACCTTCCGCTCGTGCAATAGAACGGTGACCAGGGTATTTTCTGGGTATGAAAGTATAATGAACTTTAGAACGCTTAACGCAATTATTTTTAAATCATCTGAAAATGTAAATATTAATATAAAAGGAGTACCAGAAACAGAAAAAATTATAAAAAAGATTTTTGATCATTTGCCTGATTATTTTGCTTCTTTTGAAGAAGAAACAGAAGAATAAATTTTGTAGTATTATATAAGAGTATGGTAAAAGAAAAACAAACCTTAGAAAAAACAAAAGAAAATGTATTACTAAATTTTGATGAGGAAAACTTTACAAGAGAAATGAACTTTGGAAATCTTACTCTTGTTGTTCAAGCTCCTTCAATTTTGGAAGAGGCGAAGATTTCTATTAAGAAATATGATGTTTTGAGAAAGCTTTATGCCATAGATGAAGATATAAAAGGATATCTTGAGTCTTTTACAATAAGTGACTTAAAGATAAATGAAGAAGGTAAATTAGAAACAGAAAAAGTTAACTTCGATGTAAATAATAATCAACATTTAGAATTTGTTTTTAATAATCTCAATACTAGTTTTCAAGATTTAGTCTTGAGACTTGCATATTTAAGCGTAGTTACGAAGCAAATAAAAAGAAATAAAGAAGTTTTAGATGTTTCTTTTATTGATCTTATTCAGCGCCCATTAGGTAAGCAAAGACTTGCAGAATTAAATGAATTAGTTAATTCCATAGTAGAATGGGTAAATTCTTTGGAGGTTGATCCTTTTTTGTTAAAAAACTAATCAATGTAGATATAGATATATATCTCCTGATAAACTCTTTTTTATTAAAAAGTCCTTCAGTTTTTTCACCATATTCTGAAAATACTAATGTAGATTTAGAAAAGGTTTTTACTTCAGTTAATCTAACTCAAGATTTATTCATGTATTCAAAAGTAGATTATTCTTCAATTTTTGATTTGAAAAAAATAAAAAAGAGCCAACTTTCTATAATAGAAGGTATAGAAATATATTTAGGTAATAAGAAAGTTTTATTGATGACAATTGTAAAGAGAAATGAGAAGTTCTTAAAATTAATAGAATTATTTTCTAAGAAAAAAGAAATCTTAAGTACTCTTAAAAACTCACATGATTTAATTGCCCAAAAAGGAATTTCAGCATTGGATAAGTTAGATAATGAGTTAAAAACTATAACTACTCAGATAGAGAAAGAAAAAGAGAAGCTTTTTTCGGATGAACAATTAGAACAAACTGGAATTAGTAAAGATGAACTAGAAGCTTTAATAAAAAACTTTTCTTAGTCAGATTAGTATAATAGTAAATAATGTTAAACGATAAAGTTAAACAAGAGATTTATCAAATTGTATTAGATAAGTCGCTGGGAATGATACTTCCCGAAATGACTAATGAATTTGAAGATTGGATTTCTAGAGAAATTGATCGATCTGCTCAATACATAGAAAATAGGCTTCAAACTTCTCTTACACCAGCAAGATTAACTAATCTACCTAAATCAGTACAAGAAGCATATGAAAACAGAGGAAAGTATAAAGATTCTATTAATCCAGATTTTTACACATATCCTAGATGGACAGACTTAGAGCCTGTACAAAGGGGTTTATATGGGAACAACCCAGCTAATTATAGAGACGGTACATTACCTTTTAATTTGTTAACTAACGATCAGCTTGCTTTATTTTCTTCTAATGTAACCTATTCTCCCATTAAAGTAGGAGACGCTGAAAGGTTAGATGGTAAAGCGACTGCTTATTTTACTACTTATCGTGCCCCTATTATTACTGTATACAGTGTTGCGCTAGCTTTTACTGCGCCCCCTGGGTATGAAGGCAGAAATTTGTTTTTTAGACTTTATAAGCCAAATGAATTCTATGTTTATAACAGAGAGGGTGCTATTCATATTTTCCCTGCTGTAATGGCACGTATTTTAGCAACTACCTCTATGAACGATCCTTTGTTTGGTTCACAATATGGGCCTGTAGTACCTAGGATTCCTCAAGTGATTTTAGTAGATTATGAATACGGGTATACAGATGCTAATCGTCCTTATGATTTATTGGAGGCAGTTGCTATAAGGACAGTAATGCAGCTTATTCTTATGCTTTCTTCATATCTAACTGCTGGTTTAAAATCTTTTGGTATAGAAGGTTTTAATGCTTCTTTTGGAACTAATGGTCTTCTATATGAGACAATTTATAACGAATATAAAGTCAGACTGAAAGAGTTACTGAATCCTTATTACAGAGTTGTTATGACTGCGTGGTAATGTATGTCACTAGTGTACTTTCCTTTAGATTGTCACTCCACAAATGTTAGGGTGACAACAAATTTTGGAGAACCATATCCACAGGATGCTTTTGTGGACAGTCGTACAAACTTTTATATTAATAAAGTTGTTAATTATTTCAGAATGTTAAAATCTTATGAAAATAATTTTAATAATAACTCTATGTTTCCCCTTTTGTCTCTTTATTTACCTTCTCTGCAATCATATCAAGGAAGAGTAAATTTACTAAAATATTTGGCAGAAAGAAGATATGCTACTACTACGTTTCCAGATGTGTTAATTAATATGAATTCTGCTTACTTAAGTTTGTTTCCTAATAATAACCACCAAGGATATTTACAAAACATTTCTTTTCATCCAGGACTTGACATGACTATTATTAATGCTAGTAATACTGTCGGCAAACCAGTGTATGCAGTTACCGATGGGGTAGTAAGAAAAGCTAGTAGTCGTTGGTGTAGGGACGGGGGCTGTGGGGGATTTCTAGTACTTCAGCATTTTACAAGAGGAACAACATTTTATGCTTTATATGGTCATGTAACCCCGATAGTAGCAGTAGGAGCTACTGTTGTTGGGGGAAGTATAATTGCTAACGTTGCAAACATAACCTCTTTTCCTCCCCATTTACACTTTGAAATTACTACAAGATACATATATGATCAGTATCCTTCTTATCCATATAAGCAGTATTATTTGAGTGGTTTGTTATTGGGTGCTTATTTATTTGATTATAATAGTACTGCGTCTAACCCAAGAATTGATTTAAACTCTTCTGTTATACAGATACCTTATGCAATTTATAGAGGAATGATCGTTTCTCAGTCGTGGGATATTAAGAAATCTGAAGATGTAAGTTTATCTGCTTTTTTTAGAGAAAGAGGTTTTGTAGACCCAATAAATTTTTTACAAAGAAGTTGTAATAATAAAATTTATTCTGCTAGTACAAGAACAGCATGTTTACCGTTTAATTTTATAGACGATAGATGTTATAACGATATTTGTGTAGCACTTAGGAAATAAAATTATGGTTAGTAATATTCCAGATAATATTATTAAAATAAAAACCTCTATTTTAGGAAATTCTACTGGTGGTACGTTAGGAAAAACCTTAGATCGTTCTGTCTTCTTTTCTTTTGATGAAGAATCTTCCTTTTTTTCTATTAAAAAATATAAGTTTTTTTATATATTGAATTCTGTAGACGCAGACTATGTTATCTATAAGATAAAAATTTCATTAAGTCTTATACTTACTGATATGGGTGAGCAGTTTTCTGTAGAAGATAAATTTAATATTAGTTTTGCTAGTAATATTAATTTTGCTGCTTTTGATTCTTCTTTTTTTAGGAAAAATTCTTTTCACTTAACATATACTGAAACGGGAGAAATTTTGGAGTATAGAAAAAATATAGAGGACTTTATTACTGCTAGCGGTAGAGACATAACTTATGATACCTCTTTATCGTTTTCTGAGTATTTACCTTTTGGAATATATGTAGAAACTTTGGGGCCAATAGAGAGAATTTTTGGTCTTCCTTTAAAAATAAGTATAAAAGCATATGCTTATTAAATATCAAGTTTTTGTTATTTTTTATGTTAGAATATAGATGTTATGGAAATAAATATTAGTGAACTATTAAATGATGCTAAAAAAATTGTAGAGAACAATTTAAAAAATTTTTGCGAAGATTTAATTGAAGCTAAAAGAAACGAATGCGAAGACCTAAAGCAAAGTTTAGTTCTCTCCGAAGAAGAACTTTTAGGTTTACAACAAACCAATTCTTTTTCCTTAACTATTACGGAATATGATGATCTTGTAGGTGCAAGTTTTGCTGGTGAAATTATTCCTGCCGAACTATGTAAAGACGGTAAGAAGCATTTTTTTATTTTGAGTAGATCAGACGATAATTTTTCTACTATATATAAAAGCATAGATTGTACGAATGAATATAGAGAAGAGCTTCTAACTGAGGTTTACGTCCAACACATGCAAGATATTATAAGAAAAAGAATTATAAATTCTTTATTAGCTAAATATACACAGCTTGTAGAGCCTTTTTATGAATTCACAAAATTTAATTTTGAATTGAAAAAACTAAAACAACCACAAGAAACACAAGAATCTCAGTAAAAAAGAATAATAAAATTATAAATATTAATATTAATTTAAGAGGTACTATGAAGTTTAAATATATAGAAGATTCAGAATATTATCCAGAAATTTATGATGATTATATAATAGTTATGTCTTATGATGATTTATGCGCTGCTCCTTTTACAGCAAAATTAACTAAAGGAGTAGAAATTTACTATAATAAAGAATATTTTTGTGGCGTTAAGGCTAAAATGTCTAGATTAGATAGTTCTGTTTTGGAAAGAATACAGTTACAATACAATACGCAAGAATATGATACTCTCTCAGATTTCTTGTATACTTATTTATAGTTGCTATGGACTTTAATAAGGTATTTAAATATTTTACGTCTAACATTTTAGAAGACTATCCTTATAGTATAATACCCGACTCTTCTAATAACTATAGGTTTCATATAATAAAAAATTACGCATATTCAAGTAATGTAGTCTTAAATACAGGAATATATTTTGAAATATTACAGGGAAGTCTACATAATAGTACATCTGTAACACAAACATTCTATTTTAGGATTAAAAATCCTAATTTAATATCTGTCGCTTCAGGCCCTTATTACTTAAATGCATATTCTGTGTCTAATAATAACATTTCACTTATAACTAGTCATTTATTGGGAACAACAATTCAGGACAATGCTTTAGTGTCTATTCCAGTTACTGGTCAGGAGATTTTATTTGCTTTAGAGATAAATTCTTTAGTTCTTTATACTTCGGAGGATTTTGAAAAAAACTTGATTCCAATAGATCAAAGAATATTAGCGGAAGTAAGATATGTAAATAATATAAATCTTTCTTACCCAATATTTAAAGATTATAATCTAGGGGCTTCCTTTATAGGGATTGATTTGTCTACAAGAAATATTTTATCTAGAGTCCATTCGATAAGTAACGTTGGTATTGACAATATATTTTTGTATTTCAATAATATAAATAACACGATAGGCGCATTAGGAAACAATAAAGTAGTTACGGATTATAAATTTCCTAGAAGTTATAGTTTTGTAGCTTACGCTATAAGAAATAAACTTTCTACGAAGACTATTTTATTTTCTTATTTTGTTTATAAAAAGTTTAAAAACATTATTGATTTTAACTTTACAATTAATGAGTCCTTCTTAAACTCCTTACCAAAATTACGAAATATTTATTACGAATCTTATAGATATAATATAAATTCATACTTAAATCATACGCCTAATGCATCAATAAAAGACATAGTACTTATACTTTTTTTGGTAAAAGATATCTATTATTTATTAGATTTACAAGCGAAAACTGTTTATGATAATTTATTAAATTATTTATCTAGTTTTTCTCCAATAACTAATACTTTATTACAACCTTTACTTCCAGACTATTTATTAAGTAATACTGAAGACCAATATTCTCTTTCTACAAACCTAATGTTTTTAGATATTCTAAGATTTTTTAATAGAGTTTCTGAATTTAATGCTCTAAAGTCTGCTATAGAAACAAATTTTTTACAACCATCTCCTTTTAAATACGAGATTTATGCTAATTCTCTATATCCTGATACAAAAGACGATCCTTTAAAGCTTTCAATTATAAAATTTTTATTGCCAGCATTCTTTCCTAACCAGTACGGAACAATTTTATCTGATGTTAGTACAAAGCTTACATCTTTGTCTGTAGGAGCGGGTACAGTAACTATAGTGCCATCTTTTTTACCTATAACAGAAACATTTAACCCATTTTTCACTTTTAACCCAGTACCATCTTCTGAGTTACTTTACAAGACATTTAAAAGTAATAACTATAACTATATAGATTTTTCTGATAATTTATTAATTAAATACTTAGAAGGAAGTTCAGGAATTTTAGACCTGTATTCTCCTTTAAATGAGGTATATTTGGGAGCTAATAAATTTTCTACTACTTATGAGCATTTTATATTGCCTGAATTTTTTACATCTCTTTTGAATGTATTTTTTAAATATAGACCTTCTTTGCAAAGTTTATATAATTATTTTCCTGGAACAACTTCAAATACTGGTATTAGTCTAATCAATTATAGGGTTGACTATATAGGAAATAATTTCAATGTTTATTTAGAACTTAACAATCCTTCTCGAATCATGTACGTTATTTTTGATAAAGTTAACACATCTATAGTGTATTATTATTATGTTTCTACTACAAGTTCGTCAATTCATTCTTTTACGATAAACACTACTGTTTATCCTATAAACATCAATACTATGAATTCTGGTATACTGTTGTTGAGGTAGCAAAATGCTTTATAAAAAACTTTTTGGATTTGAATTTTTTGTAAATGTGAATGAATTAAATGTAAATGAGTTCTTTTGTAGACAAGAATTTGTTTTAGAAGATAATTCAAATAAAATTTCTATAGAGTTTAAAAAAATAAGTCAATCAATCGGAGATGTAGAAATTCACGTATATGAAAAGGGATTTTTTGCTGCAAAGAAGATATTGTATAATAGCTTTATATATAAGAAAAAAATTAAGAACTCAAATGTTATAGTTTTAGATTTTTACTTTAAAAGTCCTTTCTTTATAGATAGGTTAGAATATATAGGTGATATACTAATTGTGAGCGAAGGCGAAGGTATATGAAAACTTTAAAAGATTGGTACGAACAAAATCTTGAAGTTTTAAAAGCTAAGAACTTACACCTTAAACAGG
>Ga0308406_1000307_pt1 | contig 23915 bp, 20 predicted proteins | sample HotsprSampleMSe1_FD_203474 | JGI IMG/M metagenome (GOLD analysis project Ga0308406, IMG submission 203474) | Hot spring phototrophic mat microbial communities from Mushroom Spring, Yellowstone National Park, Wyoming, United States - 20060911_MSe1 ...
TGGCCATCCACCGTGTAGTAACTCTGCGCCCCGTCGAGGTCGGTCTTGAGCAGTTTCTCGGTCCACTTGCTCTGGTTGGCCGAGATGCCCGAGTAGGGCGGATTACCCAGGATAACCAGAATCGGCTCCTGTTTCTTGACGCGAGCTGCCAGATGGCTTTCCTGGGAAAGTGAGGACAGGCCGGGGATGGCGATTTGTTGCAGGTCTTCCATTTCCAGCGTGTTGGTGAGGTAGAACTGAAAGCGCTCGCCGTTCCTGAGCGGTACGCCCAGGGTTTCCAGCAGGAAGCCGATTTTCATGTGGCCGATGGCGTAGGGCGCCATGAGCAACTCGAAGGCGTAGAAGTGCGGCAGGATATGGTTGCGCAGGAAGTTTTGCTTTGCGCCTGCGCCGTATTTGCCTGTGAACTCCTGAAACGCCAGCTGGATGGCCTCGGCGGGGAAGGTGAGCGTGCCGGCGGCCGGGTCAAGCAGGGTGACGCGCTCATCGGCAAGGCCGTCGGGCATGGAGAAGCGCGTCTTCAACAGGTCGTGCACGGCGCGGACGATATAACGCACCACCGGCTGCGGGGTGTAATAGACACCGCGCCGCTCGCGGGTTTCGGGATCGTATTCGGCCAGGAAGGTCTCGTAGAAGTGCAGGATGGGGTCGTCGCCTTTGCCCTGGCGGAAGTACTGCGTCAGGATGGCCTGAACATCGGCAGCGTTCAGCACAGCGGCAATGTCGTCCACGATAGCTCCCATTTGCGGCGAGGGCTGGCCGAGCGAGATAAATTGAAAGACATCGCGCAGGATGCCAATGGTAGCCGGGATGAGCGCATAGGCCACCTGGCGGTTGAATCCGCCAGGTCCCGCTTGCGCCGGTTGGGGGGAAACGCGGGTGCGGGCAGCGAAGAGGCCGTAGGTGATGGTCTGGGCATAGAGATCGGCGAACTGATCTTCGGTCAGGCTGGCGATGAGGTACTTCCGGAATGCATCATAGAAGCCGTACAACGGACCTTGCTGGACGCTGATCTGCTGGACGCTGATCTGCTGCTTCAATTCCGGGCGGATGACTTCATCGCGCATGAAGCGCGTGCGCCGCGCCAGTTCACGGGCCAGGTCTTCGGCAGTGAAGGAAGGCGGCAGGGCGAACGAGAAAAAGGTCTCGAAGAGATGCGTCAGCGCCTCCACCTGCCCGGCAGGCGGTTTCGTTTTCAGGGTCTGGGCGATGAACGGGCGGGCGAGCAGGGCGCGCTCCAGCAACACGCCGTTGCGGTAGAGGCGGAATTCGTAGAAATCGGTCAGGATGACGTTGGGGAAGGTCCCCAGGTAACGCTGGAGCTGCTCGGAGGTCTCCACTTGATCGAGGTTCGCCCCGGGGGCCTTGGCCTCGATATAGCCGATGACCTGATACGAACCATCCCAAACGCGGAAATCGGGGTTGCCGGCTTCGGTTGATTTGGGCAGCACGGTGACCTGGACGGTAAGTCCCTGTGCCTTAGCGAGGGCTTCCAACAAGGTTTTCAGCGTGGGGTAATAACTCTCCTCGCGAGCGTCGCCGCGCCGGGCGAGCTCAAAGAGTGCATTGAGGTAGCTGTCAAAGATAGACTGGAACGGTGATCTTTGGGAGGATTTTTTGGCCATCGCTACGCTCTATTTGTTTTGTACAGACCCAACGAAGATCATTGCAATTTGGGGCTTGCTGCAAATAGACACTTTTTTTACCTCAGGAGCATGAAGAGAAGGGCTATCTGGTTCAGGCTGAGCCAAATGGAACCCCTTTCCAGTCGGACGTCCAGCTTGACCGAGCCGTCGGGCGCCTGATAGAGCACAATCTCGCCGCCCCGGGCAGCCAGTGGTTCTCGGATCACCTGATGATTCGATGTTGATTTACTCTTCGCCATTGGACTCTTCTTGCGAATCTGCGGTTGCGAGCTCTTCGGCAACAGGCTCTTCTTCCTCGGGTCCAGCCTCCTGGTCGGGCGGCTCCTCCGGCAACTATGCCGCGACCTCGCGCACATGCACCTTGCCGGTGACCACGTCGGTGATGAGCCGCTTGCGGTATTCGCGCAGAAGCTCGATTTCGCAGCGTGCCGCTGCGATGGCGGCGTCGAGCTTGGCCGTCTTAGTGTCGAGGTATTCGACGATGGCGGTTTGTTCGGGTAGGGGTGGAACAGGGACATAGAATGACCCAAGTCGCCTCTCGGCAATTGCCGGGTAAGCCGTGCCAACCGATTCGGCAGTTACACGATCAGTGAAAGTATTGCACTGCACCAAGTAGCTCACGTATTTCGGCTGTGTGCTGGGTCCTGGCGTCAAAACAGCAAAGCCCGTCGAGCACACTAGAGCCTCTGCGTCTCTGTCCACATATAGACCGCCTTCAGGTAAGTTCGCACGGTTGAGATAATGGTATCTCCCAGATGAAGAACTCGTCTGGCGCGGGAGGGGGCGTTACCAAATCGCAGTCATTGTGGCTCTCTGGTTAGAAAACCTGTGCCTACCATACTTATGTCAATGTACCGGAATTCATAGTCAGCAGGAGTAGTGTCTGGCAGGACACTCGCATTTTACCGTACCAACCGTTTGAGCGGCTTGAGTTTCCAATGCTCCGGTACCTGGCCGAGCCACGGGACGCCGGAGTCTTTGTAGGCGGGGTACGGCTTGAGTTCCTCGGTCATTACAGCACCTCGAACCACCGTTTGATGCGAAGGGCCATGAGCCGGCGTCGCTCGGCAAGGAACGTTTCATAGTCCGGCACCTGGCCGTTGAGCAGACTCTCTGGCAGGCAGTTCTCCTCGAAGTTCTGCCGCAGAACCTCCGGGTCGGTGATGCCGCCGTAGCGCTTCGGGCCGCCGTTCACCTGCTCGGCGATCTCCTTGAAGTAGACTTCCGGTGGCTTGTCGCCAATAGCGATATTGATTTCACTTTGCGCCATGACGAAGTTGGCGATCTGGTTGTACTGGCCACGGCTCAAGCCCTGCTGCTGAAGGTATCGCCGCGGGAAAATGTGGTGCTTGTCACCCCGGTTGAGCAAAAGATCGCGGACGGTGATGTCCTTGGAGAGGAAACCCTTGTCGCCAAGACGCGCTTGGGCGGCAAGATATGCAATGAAGTATGGGGACTGAGCCGAAGAGGTCTCCATGAGCTGAGGCAACATTCCCGTCCAAAAGCTGTCCGGTAGTTCGGTCGCGATGATGGCGTCGGCATAGCTTCGCAGTCCTTGCGCCTCGATCTGGCGGATGTCGAGGTCAAAGGCCGACTCGGTACTGCCGGTATAGCGGCCGGTGAGGATAGACATCGCATACCAGTGGCGCACCAACCGCTCGATGTCATCGGCCGCTAGCCCCTCGCGCCGGCCGCGCAGGTAGACAATGTAGGCGAAGTTGACCGCGTTGCGGGAGGTGATCAGGTCACTGGTGACAAAGCCGGCCGACCGCAGGATCATGGTCAGGCGATCGAAATGGGTTTTGTTCATGAAGGCCAGAATGCCCGACTTGAGTTTAGCGAAGGACTCCTCAGCAATTGATTCTTCATACTGCTTGGTCTCGAAATTGCGCCCCGATAGTAGCGCCACCAGGTCCTGCAGCTTGCCGCGGCCAAACTCGTAGGTGAACGCCACGCGCAGCATGTCGGTATAGGTGGGGTCGTAGAGGTCGTCGTTGACGTCCTTGAGCCAGCGCATGGCCGGCCAGAACTCGGATCGTGCGAAATCCGGATCACCATTTTCGATCTTCGAGGCGAATTCGGGAGCGACTGCGAGGTGGCAGAAATAGTCAATCGCTTTGCGCAGGAGGTTGCCCCCGTATTTTTCGTTCACCGCGATCTTGGACATGGCAAAGTCGGCTTGGGAAAGCTCCACACCCGCCGAGTTCACACGGATGAAAATCTCAGTGACCGTCTCGATGTCCAAGTCGTCAGCCAGCTCGATCACGCCGACGTGGTTGTGAATGATCTTCCGCAGTCGCTCGAGGGTGGCGAACACGGCATCTTTTGAGGTACCCGCGTTCCGTTGGCAATAATCTGTCACGATCTGGAAAACGCTCGCGGAGGGCGAGAACAGCTCGGCGACATCCTCCAACCAGGCAGGATCTTTCGCGATGGCGGGGTTGCTGACCTCGAAGCGCTCTTCTTGCGGGTGGAAGGCAATCCGGATGCGGACGGTATCGTAGTCCTTGGTGATGATCTTCCTGCCCAGGAGGGCTGCCATCAGCGCCGTGATCCGTTGCTGGCCATCAATCAGAATGCGCTTGCCGGCGGATAACGTACCATCCTTGAGCTTGACCGTGGGGTTGCGCCAAGTGATCAAGTAGCCGACGGGATACCCACGGTAAAGGGAATCGAGCAGGTTGCGCACCTTGGTGGCATCCCAGACGAAGGGCCGTTGGATTTCGGGTATGGCGATCTCGCCGGATTTCACCCAGGTCAATAGGGTTTCGATGGGATGCGGAGTGACTGAGTAGCGCATCGCGAATATTCTTTCACAAGAAGGTTTACAGAGAAAAGAGCAATGCTGGAATGAACGTCCAGCTCTCGACCTTCTCCGAAATTATGCCACCGCCCATTCTGCCGAAAGCACCTCCGCCTGCTCCAGCACCGTCTGTGTCGCTTTCTCCTGCTTGTCTGGGGGGTAGCCGTGTTTGCGAAGGATACGTTTGACCAGCACGCGCAACTGCGCCCGCACGTTCTCCCGCAGCGTCCAGTCAATCGTCACGTTACTCCGCACGGCTTCCACCAGCTCCCGGGCATTTTGTTGCAGTGTCGGCTCGCCGAGGACTTTGACGGCGCTGTCGTTAGTCTCCAAGGCGTCGTAGAAGGCTAGTTCTTCTTCGGTGAGCCCTAACTTATCGCCGCGGGCGTTCGCTTCGCGCATGTCGCAGGCCAGTCTGATCAACTCCTCGATCACCTGCGCGGCTTCGATAGCGCGGTTCTGGTAACGGCGAATTGTCTGTTCGAGCATCTCAGCAAACGACCGCGCCTGCACCAGGTTCTTGCGCCGGCGGGTCTTGATCTCGCCTTCTAGGAGCTTGCGCAGAAGTTCCACCGCCAGGTTGCGCTGCGGTATCCCACGGACTTCGGCCAGGAACTCGTCCGAGAGGATCGAAATATCCAGCTTCTTCAATCCAGCGGCAGCGAAGATGTCCACGACTCCTCCAGGGGTTATGGCTTGCGAGATGATCTGCCGGTTGGCGTGGTCCAACTCCTCCTCTTGTGCGCGGCGCACCCGGCGCGCGCTTGGCCAGCGTCGCCGCCACCGCTTGGAAAAACGCCACGTCGTCGCGGATGCGCAGCGCTTCCTCGTGAGGCACGGCCAGCGCAAAAGCCTTCGATAGCGCGCGTACGGCCTGGAGTAATCGTTCTTTGCCGTTTTCTTGCGCCAGGATGTGGTCCTGGGTCGCAGGCAACAGCGCCAGCCGCTCCGGCAGGATGTTCAACGTGATGGTGTCTTTCTGAGCCATCAATGCCTTGCCGTTGAGGTCAAAGACGATGAAGCCCATCGTCAGGGTAGAAGAGCTATCGCTGTTAGTGGCTCAGGAAAATAGTGCCGAACGGGGAAGACGTCGCCGCTTAGGCGGCGGCAACGGAATAGGTGGTTCGGCAATCGCCTGCTTGAGCCGTTGCATGAAAACTGCCCGTGGGATTTCCTTTGCGCCGAACATCGCCATGTGGGGCGTCATCACCTCGATGTCAAACCAGGTCATTCCATGTTGGCGGAAGTGAGCAACTGTTTGCACAATGACGAACTTCGACGCATGGGGTGCCCGAAAAAACATGCTTTCGCCAGAAAAGGCGCGTCCAATCATAACGCCATACATACCGCCGACGAGCTCCCCGTCTGGGGTGCGCGCCTCAAAACTGTGGGCATATCCGGCTTCGTGAAGCTCAATGTAGGCAGCTTCAATTTCCGGGGTAATCCATGTCCCTTGCTGGCGTTTACGCACACTGGTACGGCAGGCGTGGATAACTGCCGCAAAGTCGGTGTTGATGTGGAAGGTATAGTTGACCTTTTTCAGGTAACGTGCCAGGCGGGACGGAATGTGAAAGTCGTCAAAATCTAGGATCGCCCGTTCTGCCGGTGCAAACCAAAGCATGGGGTAGCCTTCGTGTGGCCACGGAAAAATCCCGTTGCTGTAAGCCAGCAGTAGGGAAGACACATGGAGGTCGCCACCCACTGCCAGTAATCCGTGTTCATCGGCTTCCTCGACCGGTGGGAACTCTAAAATAGGCATGGGGCGTGCTTGACCTGTGTTGTCCAGAGTAAGTGGCGTTTGGTTGACAGGAGTATCCTGTTGCCAGCCTTAGCTTTCTTGAAGTTCAAGCATGATACTGGAAGTGGTTGTCAAGCCCAACGCGCGGGCAGCAAACGACCGTCACTTTTGCCAGATGGAAATTGAGTACGCAATTTACGTCGCCATCCTAGTCGTGCGAATGCTAATCGAGTTGCCCGTTTTTGCCTTCGCCGCGATTACCGTTTGGCACAACGCAACAAAGTGCCCTAGAGCATGCACTTAACTTCCCCACAGAACGGCCGGGAAATAGCTAGAGTCGGCCCAAGTAGATGGGCATTGTCAGCTTGGTCCGGCGACGAAAAGTTAGGCTCGAGCGTCATTACTGCATCATTCTGCGTCATCATCGGTTAGTTTCAGGTCTTCTGCTGAGATGGCAACCCGCAGTCCCGTGCTACCAGTGCACACTGGACAAGGGCCGGTGCGTTCGGGTTCTGCCCGCCCACGCATAGCGCAGCGGGATAGCTCGGCTTTGTACATAGCTGCGCCGCCGCGCCGCACGCGATAGATTGGGTTGACGACATCGTAAGCGCTGCCATCCGTTGGTGCATTGTCGTAATCCTCAATGAAGGCATCCTGGCACCATTCCCAAACGTTGCCGTGCATGTCAAACAGTCCGAAAGCGTTGGCAATGCCCAGCGAGCCGACAGGCAGCAGGCGTCCGGCCGTCGGCGTCACTTTGGCCGCGCCGTAGGGCACTTCGCCATTGATGTTGGCGACGCGCGTCGTAAGGGTGTCGCCGAACGCAAAGGGCTTTGTCGAGCCGGCCCGGCAGGCATATTCCCATTCCGCTTCGGTCGGCAGCCGGAACCGCTTGCCGGTGACGGCCTGGAGTCGGCGGCAGAACTCCACAGCTTGCGACCAAGTGACGTTTTCCACCGGAAGTGAGTCCGTATTGACATTGTCCTGGGGCGCGCGGGGCGAGCGCCGTCCACGCGGCGCTTCCGGCTGGGAGGGATTCGGCGGCAGGTCATCCCTGACCTTGGGCAAATCCGCCACAAAGGCCCACTGCCGGCGGGTGACTTCATAGCGTCCCAAGTAGAACTCCGGTACGGCTACCTCGTGGAGTTTTTCGTTGGGCAGGCGTCCGGCTTCGGACTCCGGCGATCCCATGCGAAACTCCCCACCGGGAATGCGAACCAGTTCTAGGACAATCCCTTTCTCCCGGTCGAGTTCGATAGCGACGACTTCCGACTTGAGAATGCGCGGGTTGATGATGTTGCCTTCGGGGGTAAGGTCCACCGTCTGAAACTCATCAAAAGCTAGTTCGCGTGTGATGAGCGCAGCATCTGTGTTGCCTTTGTCCCGACTGCGCAAGCGCTCGATTTCAGCGTTTTCAGCCAGTTGTTCGGCCAGGCGTCCGTACTTGCTGTTGGCGCCATACTTGGCCAAGAAGGCCCTGAAAGCTTCTGGATCGCTGCTGTTGCGGATGGTATTCCAGGCACGATCTTCTTCTGAAAGCCGCAGGGCGGTGGCTGCGCGCCTTGGGGTGAGCCGCACAACCCGCACGGGTTGCGTAGTGCCGACCCGGGTACTGAGTTCCTGGCCGAAGCTCGTCAAATCCACCGGTGTGACCAAACCTACCAAAGCAACCAGAACGGCACTAAAGGCTGGAGAAACCCTGTGGCGGAATTGACGACAGGCAGCAGTAAAACGCATAGGCTGACGTGCTACCGTTGGGTGCTTCAAGCGTGGCGAGGCGGTTTGAGTTGCCGTTGCCAAGCATGCGTAAGAAAAGGCCGAAGCGGACTTTCAGTTGAGGGCAGAAAATCCGGCATTCCGCCGCCTCTGTGCATCGAGGCAATTTTATCGTAGATTAGAGCTACCTTCACGACCACGAGCAGGTTACTCTGGCATCATTGGCTGGCAAGAGAAGGCACATCACATGAAAGGTATCCCCGTCCTCTGGGCCCTGTTTGCTTCATTTTGTACGGCGGCGGCAATTGTGCTGACCATACGGTGGCTTTACCGGCGGGCAGCGCAGCCACGCCGGCGTCCTCTGCGGGAGATTCTGAAGAACTTAGAGCATGCTCGGCCGACGCGCCGGGTACGCGCTGCAAGTGAGCTGGCCGAACGGACCGGCGTAGAGGCAAAAGAAGCAGTAGATGCTTTGCTTCGGCATCTATCAGACCCTGAGCCAGAGGTCCGGGCTGTAGTCGTGGATGCGCTAGGCAAACTTGACGACCCTCGGGCCAATGAGCCGCTACGAGAGCGGCTGTATGATGACTCAACCGAAGTGCGTGGACTGACGGTTTCGGCGCTAGTGAGCTTGAAGGACTTTGCAGCGCTGCCGGAGATCATCCGCCTGCTCGATGATGAAGACTGGACGATTCGCGCCTGGACGGCCTCAGAAATGGTTCGGCTGGGGCGTGAAGAGGTGTTAGAAACCTTGCTTGCTGCACGCAACCGGGAAGTCTGGCGCGCACACCTGCGGCTCTGTGACAGTGCGCCTCGGGTTGTGGATGAACGTGCCGTTTCGCCGCTACTGATTGAAATGCGCAAGGCAAAGGAGGTAGGCATCCGGGTCGAGGCCATGCTGGCGCTGGCCAGCTTTGGTTATATCCCGGATGAAGAAGCCCGTTTGGTTGAAAATCTGGTGGCTTCAACAGAGGAAGAGCACCCTAACTTGCGTTTTCAGGCCGTTGCCATGCTGAGCACGATGGAGATGCGACGCCTTGAGCCGTACCAGCAGGCGCAGCGTGTGCTTGAGCGGTTGGCGGTCCGGGACGAGAATGCACTGGTACGGGCTGCTGCTCGGCATGGTCTGAAAAACTTCACTATTGCTCGTGAGCGAATGATTCGTTCTCTGCCGCCCCCAGAAGCAACCCCGGCTGTCCCAACCGTACGGGTTGAGATGCAGTCCTTCGATATGCTGTTGGTTAATCTCAAAAACACGGCGCTACCGATGCGTTGGCGCTATGTTCATGCTTTGGCAGCAATGCGCCATCCGAAGGTTGTCGTGCCGCTGATTGAAGCCACACACGACAAGGAATGGCGTGTACGGGCGGCGGCGGCACGGGGTTTGGGATTGCTGGTAGGGATTGGCGAAACAGATGTGCGTCCGACGCTGGAGCGGGCGGCCATTGAGGACGAGCATTTCAGCGTCCGGGAGACGGCCGAGCTGGCGCTGGCACGGATTACACCGACTTCGACGCCGCGTTTCCGGTAAAAGCAAAGGGAGGGTTCATAGCCGCAACCTCACTGGTCAGAGGGGCGTGCCGGCGAGTTATCGTGATTAGCACTGTACCGTCTGGATGGTACAGTGCGTGCCATGGTCGTTCCCAAGCTAAATCTGCCACACCGGCCTAGGTGACCCGTGACGAACTGCTTCGCGCAACAGTGTGGGGCGTTGCCAAGGAGGGGTTGCCCCGGTTGACCCTTGATGCTGTTGCTCACGCGGCCGGAGTCAACAAGGGAGAACTACTGTACCACTTTCCAACTAAGAAGCGCTTGTTCGGGCGCTGGTGGAGACGTTCATTGCCGAATGGAATCGCGCCATGGCGCGGGAATATGCCCGTGATCCCGAGCCGGAAAAGCCGGGGCACTGGTTGCGGATGTGTGTGCGGGCTTCATTTGCCGAAGTTGATCCGAACAAGTCGTTGACCTTAGGCCTGGGGCAGGGCGACCTGGTGAGTTTCCTAGCGGCACTGGCCGTCAACCCTGAACTGCTGGGAGTGATTCAAGCGGCCTATGACCGCTGGCATCGGCTGTTGATGTCGGATGGTGTGGATGAAGTAACGGCTACGGCCGTCCGATTTGCAGCCGACGGCATCTACTTTGCCGAAGGTTTCGGCCTAGCGCCGCCCGTCGGCCGCCAACGGCAGCAGGTATGCGACCTGATTCCTTGCCTGGATTGCAGCGCCCGGCCGCGCCGGTGCGGAACTGACAGGTACGTGACCATAAGGGCGCAGGGAAGGGGAGCGGTTTCCGATGCGCCAGTGCCATAGCCGTGGCACGGCGGCTGGGTGGGCTGTGTCTGGTGGCGCCGGTTCTAGGGGTTGGGTGTCAGCGTCTGGCCCCAAAACCAGGCATCGGCCGCAACGGAGGCGCCGACGCCTGTGATGGTGGTGCGTCGTAGGTAAAATTCGCGCCCACAGTCCATTCTGGCGACCGGGAACGTCGTTCCGTGGCGGCGGGCGGCAGTGCAGTGGCTTCGGTGGCAATGGGGAGGGTGGGTGGACATCCCGGTTGATGTGGGCGCTCTAGTAGGTGAAGGGTAGACGCTGGCGCGACTCGATGACCGCGAAGCATGGCAGCGGCTGGCACAGGCCGAGGCGGCCCTGGCGCAGGCTGAGGCGGCCGAAGCCCAGCTTCGGGCCCGGCTGGGACTCACCGGCGAGGTGTTTGACCCACGTCAGACGCCGGAGGCCGAGGCAGCCCAGGCGGCATTGACCGCAGCGGAAGCCGAGGCGCGGCTGGCCGGGGCAACCTTGGAACGTTACGAGCGGCTGGCCCGCAATGACAACATCACCCGTGCGGTGCTCGATGAGGCCCGCACCCGGCTGGAAGCCGCGCAGGCACAGGTTCAGGCTGCGCGCCGCCGCTACGCGGCCATCCTGGACGGGTTGCGGGCCGAGTATGCCGGGTTATGGGCAGCACAGGCGCGCATTGCCGAGGCGCGGGCGGCCGTGGCGCTGGCGCAGAAAGCCGTGGAAGACACCACCGTACGGGCACCTTTTGCCGGGTATGTGGCCGAACGGTTTGCCAGCATGGGCGAACATGCTACGCCAGAGAAGCCCCTGATGGAGTTGGTGGTACTGGAACGGTTGAAGCTGGAGCTTCAGATGCCGGCCGGGGAAGCCGGGCGGGTTCGGCGGGGGCAGGCGGTCGAAGCCACAACCGACGCCTACCCTGACTGGGTCATTCGTGGCGAGGTCACGACGATTCGCCCGCTGGTGGAAGCTGATGCGCGCCGTCTGCGCGTGGAGGTCATCGTGTCGAATGGGGAGCAGCGGTTGCGTCCGGGGATGTTCGTCACGGCGCGGCTGCTGCTGCCGGAGCGTACGCCGTGGGTGATGGCCCCGCGCGCGGCTGTCCGGTGGCATCCGGGTCTGGGCGCGCAGGTGGTGTATGTCGTTGAGGGGAATCGGGCGCGGCTGCGGGTGGTTCAGGTAGGGGAAGTGGTTGGGGAAGAAGTCGAAATCCGGTCCGGTCTGGAAGCCGGCGAACGTGTCGTTGTGACCGGGCTGGAGAAGCTGGAGAACGGGAAAGCTGTTTCCGGTACAGACGGATGAAAGCTATTCCGGTTTGTAGTTTTTTCTTTTGAAGCCACCGGCAATGCCTTTTTCTTTATCAATCAATTCAACTTCTTCAAGTGGCATCTCAAACCAAAGTTTTCCTTGGTAGCAGGGTAGTGGTGAGTAGCCACAAGTAGGGTGACTTGTTGGACAGAAGAAGTTAATTGAGTTGATTTCGATCTTCTTAAAGTTTCTTACCAAAGATGATTTGTCAGGCAGAATAAGTGGATTCTCTGTGAATGAATATAGACTAAGTGTTATGTAGTATGAAGAGTTTAGTAGGAAGTTTTTCAGAAACACAAATTTTAGAAGGGTGGTTAGATATTTGCCATTTATAAAATAATAAACTGCTACAAGGAATAATAATACAAAATTAGCTGCTGTACTTTTTATTCCACCGTAGAGGGACTCTGCAGTAGATAATGAAAGTATCATAGCAAATAAGGAAATATTTATATTCTCAAGAGAAATAAAAAAAACATGCAGTGCAGCTATTCCAATTATATATGGCAGAATGAACCTGGCACTTGGAGCTAGTGAAAATGTATATATTATACCCAAAAGCAGGGGGAGTTTAGCAGCTATGTATAATTTATAATGCTCTAAAATTTTATATCTCAGAAAAAACAAAGTACACGGTAGCAAAAAGATAAAGAAATATATAAAAAATACAACTGATTTCCCCTCATACCTGCTGGACCACAGAGAAAACCAGTTAGACACATGCTCCGGGTAATCAAGTGTGCCAAATTTGGCATGGGCAGAGATATGTCTTACAAGTGTTCTTGAAAATTCTTCTCCTACAAACCAAGGTACTTTGACATGAAGAAAACTTGATGGATAAAAAGGACAACCAGAAGCTAAGATTAGTGCAAAAGTTTTGGGCAAGAAAAAGAATATAAAAAGCATAGAAAATTTGATAGATTGATTGGCAAAATTTTGAATCTTAGAAAACTTAAGATTATGTATGAATAAAAATACACCAATTAGAAAAATGGGAATTGAAGTTAATTTTAGTCCAAGGGAACTTGACGATAGTACTAATGTTATCCAAAAAAAAGTAAGATAGCTTTTATTTTCTTTGTATTCATTGTAGCTATGTGGCTTTGTAATTGTTTTTATGCAGAAGAAAATAGATGTTCCAAGTAAAAAGCTAATTGCCATTTCAACTGAAGTTGGTTGTACCATGACACTTAGTGATGTTAGACAAAAGAGAAGGTATGAAGCTAAGAAGACCTCCTCTTTCTTTCCTTCCTTAATGTTATAAAGACTTTGTAGAAGTTGACAGATTGATAGGAAGTAAGAAAAAGCACCAACTATCAAACTTGAATAAACGTTGAGAATATCTTCAAGTGGGGCTGGCAGGGCAAACCATATTGATTGATGTCCAAGTTGTGCTGAAATTAATGCAAGACCCTTCACTAAACCATAGTCATGTAAATATCTCGAGAGTTGGATGTGATAGGTAAGCATATCAACAGTGCTTTCGTAAGGTATATTTATAAAGAAAAATGTAATTACAGAAGAAATTGCCAAAATGTGAATTTTGACGAGAAAGATTTTTAGTATCTCTCTCAAGTATTCTGTATCAAAAATACAGAATATTCTTATGATAAAAATCAGTATAATTCCCAAAAGACAATTTAATCTTAGAGGGGTTATGAAAGAAATTATAAGCAAAAAGTTAGCTAGAATTAAAGACCCCGCAAATATAGCTATAAAAAAATAATTGACAAGCATATATGATATATCTTTTTTTTCAATGAGGAATGAAAAAAAAGATATAAAGATTAATGAACCAATCAAAGATAAAAAAATCCAAGTCAGAAAACAGATAATCATTTTGATTTACTCTAATCCTGTAGTTCAACAAATAAATCAATTGGTACAAGGCTATGCAGTGGCTGGCTGAAGTCTGTATCCGGCGTCCGGTTTTCACAACCATGCTCATCGTGGCCATTGCCGTCTTTGGGCTGGTTGGCTACGGAGCACTTGGCGTGGACAGATTTCCCAATGTTGATTTTCCGGTTGTCACCGTCGTCGTCACCAATCCCGGCGCATCGGCCGTCGAAATCGAGGGCGACATCACGGAGAAAGTTGAGTCAGCCGTCAATGCCATCAGCGGCGTCAAAGAAATCCGCTCCACTTCAGTTGAAGGCATCTCGCAGGTCAATATCCAGTTTTCACTCAACAAGGACTTCGACGTGGCCGCCCAGGAAGTCCGCGACAAGGTCAACCTTGTCATCCCCGAACTGCCCAAGAACATTGAGCCGCCTACGGTTCGGAAGTTTGAAACCAATGCCTCACTGGTCATCTGGCTAGCCGCGTTCACACCCCATCCGCTGGTTGGAACGACACATCTAGCACGACGCCAGGTCAAGGACAACTGGAAACCCTCGATGGCGTCGTGCGGGTGCCACTGCTTGGTGTGGCAAAACCCGAAGTGCGCGTCACACTTGACCCGCTGCGCCTGCGCGCCCACGACCTGACGCCACTCGACGCCATTGCCGCTATCGAACGCCAGAACTGCGACGCCCCAGCCGGGACGCTGGAGCAGGGCGCACGCGAAACGGCCCTGCGCGTCCCAGGCAAAGTCCAAGATGCATCCACCCTGCGCCGGTTGCCGCTTGCCTATACCACCAAGGCTATCCCATCTATCTGGCGGATGTCGCCCACGTCGAGGAAACCACGCCGCTGCCCCGTACCATCACGGCGTTGGATGGGCATTCGGCCGTCATCGTGCAGGTCTCCAAACGGGCCGGCGACAATGCCGCGGCGCTGGCTGCTGCCGTCAAGGCTAAGCTGAAGGAAATCCGTGCCAGTCTGCCCCCGGAAGTCACCGTGACCGAAGTCGGCGACAAGTCCATTTTCATCGAAGCTGCTGTCAACGATGTCAAAACCCATCTGCTCGAAGGGAGCCTGCTGGCCTGTCTCGTGGTGTTGGTGTTTCTCCGGGCCTGGGGCTGACCCTCATCGCCGCCCTTGCCATCCAAACGTCCCTCATCGGCGCGTTTGGCGTCTGGCCGGGTTGGCTACACGCTGGACACCGTTCGCTACTGGCAGTGACGCTTATGGTGGGCGTCGTCATTGACGATGCCATCATCGTGCTCGAAAACATCGAGCGGTTCGTCTGTGAAAAAGGGAATGTCGAATCACAGCCTGAACGGCATGCGGCTGAACCGCTTTGTCCTACCGACGCGCACGTTCGGGGTGCGGGTCAACGTCCGGTGTTCAACGGTGGCGCTTCGTTTGGCCGGCTGGTTGCCGAAAAGAGCTGTACCCGCCGGCGTGAGTTTGGAGGTCGCCGATGTCCGGCGGCAGATCAAGCAAGAGGGAAGGCTGGCCGTTGTCATGTCGTTGTCATGTTGTCGGCTGCGGTCATGTTGTCGGCTGCGGCGAAGCAGGTGGTCGCGGCGGAACAGGCGGTGACACTGGTGCAGCGTGAGGTCGAACTCACCGAAGAACGCCTTGCCGCCGGTGTCGCCGACAATCTAGAGGTCTTCCAGGCGCAGTCGGCGCTCAGTCAGGTCCGCGCCGCGCGGATTCAAGCGCTGGCGCAACACGTCATGGCGCGCGTCAACTGGGCTTTGGCTCTAGGCACGATTGAACAGTTTCAGTGGTGAGACCATTTTCAATCGGGTGACGCTGTACCAACGAGTGGCTTTGAAAACCTGCCTGGCATCGTGTTACTCTGATTCCCCGCACATTGCCAACCTGGTCTATTCGGTGCGTACCATTCCTACCCTGGAGGAAGGCCCGTCATGAAGTGTCCTGCTTGTGGCTTTGAAAACCTACCTGGTGCAGAAATCTGTGAGGCCTGTGGTTCTGACCTCACAGCCGTAGAGATGGATGAACCGGAGCTTCCAATTCAACAGCCCCTAGCCGAAGACACCATTGACCGTCTCTTTCCTTATCCGGCCATTACGGTCGAGGTAGGCACTTCGATTGGGGCCACCCTGCGGGCTATGCGGGAAAAGCGGTTTGGCTGCGCGATGGTTGTCCGCAGCGGGAAGCTGGTCGGCATCGTGACCGAGCGCGACATGCTCTACAAGGTCGCCAATCGCATCACCGAGCTGGATACCACACCGGTGGATACCATCATGACGCCCAACCCCGGGGTCGTACGGCACGGCGATACCCTGGCCAAAACGCTCAATCTCATGGCCGTGCACAAGTACCGCCACGTGCCGATTGTGGACGACGAGGACAAACCCATCGGTTTTCTTTCCTCGAAGGGTATTTTCAAATATCTCTGTCAGAACACGCTGCCCAAGCCCTATGCCACAGACGATGGGAATGCCTGCCGGCCGTAAGTGCTTGCCTGCTGAGGTATCATGCAGGCGGCACTGTAGTTTCGGGAAGCGACGGTTTTTCCTCCGCGACAAGAACGGCATACAGACTGGGCAAGGCCAGTAGGGTCAGAATCAGGGCCGAAAAGAGGCCACCCACGACGACGGTTGCCAGCGGACGTTGGACATCCGAGCCGATCCCGACGGCGCGCGCCGCCGGGATCATCCCCAGCAACGCCACGACAAGCATCATCAGCACCGGCCGCATCTGTTGACAGGCGCCGGTGAAGATGGCGTCCCGTACACACCGGCCCTCAACCTCGCGCAGGCGGTTGATTTCCGACACGATGAGCACGCCGCTCATGACCGCGACACCAAACAGGGAGATGAAGCCGACTGCGGCCGAAACGCTCAGGTTGATACCCCGCAGCCACAAGGCCACCAGCCCGCCCACAAGAGCGAAGGGAACACTGGCCAGCACGATGCAGGCATCTCGCGCCCGGCCAAACGTCATAAACAACAGCCCGAAAATAATGGCCAGCGTCACCGGCAGCACAACGGTCAGTCGTGCCCGCGCGCGCGTGAGATTCTCAAACTGGCCACCCCACTCGATGGCATAGCCTTCGGGGAGAGTCACCCTGGCGGCCACAGCCTGTTGGGCGTCGCGGACAAAGCCCCCCTGGTCACGTCCCCGGATGTTGGTGCGCACCGTGATCTGACGCTGGTTTTCGCGCCGGGCAATGATACTGGCTCCTTCTACAACAGTAATTTCGGCCAGTTGCGACAGCGGCACGCGCCCCCCATCGGCCGTTGGTACAAGGAGCTTGCCAATGGCAGCCGTGTTTGCACAGGCTTCCGGCAGATAGCGCACAACGATGTCAAACCGCCGCTCGCCCTCAAACACTACCCCGACCGGACGACCGCCGATGGCTAGCTCGATGAGGTCCTGCACGTCAGCAACGTTGATGCCGTAGCGCGCCACTTCTTCGCGGTTGATGCGCAGTCGCAGTTGCGGCTGGTCAGCTTCCTGTTCAATGGAGCTGTCGGCTGCTCCCGGAATCTGCCGAACAATAGCCAAGATTTGTTTGGCCAGTTCCCGCAACTGCTTCAGATCGGGGCCGCGCAGAATGATGGCCAGATCGGCACTCGATCCGGTGGCCATTTCGGTCGAGGTGTCAATGATGGGCTGGGTGAAATTGAACGTTGCTCCAGGAATGCTGGCTTCCAGCCGGCGCGACATTTCCGCCACGAGTTGGGCCTTGGTGCGTCCGGTCGTCCAGCTTTCGTAAGGATGCAGGTTAACCAGCAGCTCATTGCGGTTAGGGCCGAACGGGTCGGTGCCATCATCGTTGCGTCCACTTTGGGAGATGACACCGGAAACCTCGGGAAATTCCCGAATCAATGCGCGGATGCGATTAGCCGTGCGGGCTGATTCCGTCAGGGAAATACCGGGCGGTAGATTGGCGCGAATCCAGATGACACCCTCATCAAGTTGCGGCAGAAATTCCGTCCCAAGACGCAGCCCAATGCCAAGTCCCACCAGCGTAAAGGCTCCGGCTATTCCTAAAGTGAGCCAGGGGCGCGCCAGGGTCACTTCCAGCACAGCGGCATAGCCCTGCCGCAGCCACCGGACGACCGGGTTTTCCCACACCCGTACATTGCGTGTCAGCCAGTAGCTGGCCAAAACCGGCGTCAACGTCAGGGACAGCAAAAGCGAGCCCAACAGCGCACTACACACGGTAAACGCCATAGGGCCGAACAACCGGTATTCGACGCGCTCCATGGTAAACAGCGGCAGGTAGGCCGAGATCAGAATGACCAGTGAGAAAAACACCGGCCGCTCAATGTCGAGCGCCGCCCGCCGAACGGTTTCAAACACACTTCGCCGAGAATGACGGTCGTCCGCCAGCCGGTGAACGATGTGTTCCACCATAACCAGCGTGCCATCCACAATGATGCCAAAGTCAAGCGCCCCTAGGCTGAGCAGATTGGCGGGAATACCGGCCAGCTTCAAACAGATAAAGGCAAAGAGTAGCGACATAGGGATGGTGACGGCCGTCAGCAGCGCTGCCCGCACGTCGCCTAGGAAGAAAAACAGTACCAGCGTAACGATGATGAGCCCTTCGATAAGGGTTCGTGAGACGGTACGTAGCGTATTGGAAACCAGTTCGCCCCGGTCATAGACGGTCACAAGGCGGATGCCCTGGGGAGCAAGCTGGCTGTTGAGTTCGGCAATGGCTTCCTTGAGCGCGGCCAGGGTGTCGCTTGGATTTTCCCACCGGCGCAACAGAACAATGCCCTCGACGCCGCCGGAGACATCGTCGTAACCAAAAATGCCGGTTTGCGGCGCCGGGGCCACACTGACCTGGGCTACGTCACGGACAAACAGGGGAACACCGTTGAAGGCCCCGATGACAATGCGCTCGATGTCCTGCCGTGAACGGACCAACCCAACGCCACGCACAACGAGGCTCTGTTGCTGATTATCCACTACACCGCCACCGGCATTGCGATTGTTGGCGCTGATGGCATCGGCCACTTGCTTAGCCGTGAGGGCAAATTTTTCCAGCTTCAGTGGGTCAAGTTCGACTCGATAGGTCTTGACCAACCCGCCAAAGGTAGCCACGTCCGCTACACCCGGCACCTGAAGCAAGCGTGGCAGCACCACCCAGTCCTGGATTTCGCGCAGCTTCATTTCCGGGACGCCGTCCCCATCAAGTCGGTAGCGATACATTTCGCCAATGCCCGATGTGAGCGGCCCGAGACTGGGCTGGACGCCTTCCGGTAGCTCGGCATCCCGCAGACGTTCGAGTACAAGCTGGCGGGCAAAGTAATCATCCACGCCGTCGTCAAAGGTCAGCTCGACGACAGACAACCCGAAAATCGTCCGGGAACGACGGGCAATAACCTTGGGCGTGTTGTTCAGGGCGCGCTCGATGGGAATGGTGACTTGCTGCTCGACTTCTTCGGCAGCGTTGCCCGGAAACTGGGTAATGACAACGACACCCGTATCGGAAATGTCCGGGTACGCCTCAACCTTGAGGTTTTGAAATGCCCAGACACCGGCGCCAATAAGCAGCAGGGCCGCTGCTAGGACGGCAGGGCGATACCGCAGCGCCAGATTCGGAAGTTCGATCATGGTTGACCTCGCCTGATATGGTCCGTCACGGCTACCACCTAATTGCGGTACAGCAACATCGTCCCTCCGACCACAACCCGTTCTTCCGGTCGGAGCCCTTCAAGTATGGCGACCCGCTCGCCAAGTGACACGCCTACTCGCACCGGGCGCCAGTCAAACTTGCCCGCTTCCCGTTCAACAAAGACCCCGGTGACGCCTTCCCGTTCAACAATCGCTGTTTTTGGAATGACCGGCAGGGGCGTCGGCGCGTTGGAGAGCCGAAGGCGTGCAAACATGTCTGGGCGCAGACGCTCGGCGCCAGAAGTGAGTTCTACAATGACCCGCGCCGTTCGGGTCTGCGGGTCAATCGTATCGGCAATGCGGATGACCCGCCCGGTAAACCGTTCGCCGGGAAAGGCGGTCAGTTCGACTTCGACGTTCTCGCCCACCTGCACAAGATAGAGGTTGGCTTCTGGAACGTTCGCCGTCACAACCAGCCGACTCATGTCGGCGATTGTCATCAGCGACACTGAGGTATCGGTGCGGTACTCGCCAGGAACCACAGCCAGTTCAAGTACCTTACCGTTGATGGGGGCACGAACCGTAATGCGTGACTCACGTCCACTGTCATCGAGCCCAAAGGTTTCGAGTCGCCGCCGCACCTGCTCCCGTCCAGCTTCGGCCTGCGCCACGACGGCGCGGGCCTGCTCAACGGCTGCGCGGGACTGCACCACGACGTTATCGGCCGCCAGCACTTCCTTCTGAGCAATGGCCCGGTGTTCGTAGAGGTCTTTGGCACGTTCGGCATCCTGTTCGGCTTTGGCCAGCGCCGCTTCAGCCTGGGCCAGACCGGCGCGTGCCTGTACGAGGTTGGCTTCGGCCTGCCGCAGCGCCCCGATGGCTTCTGCCACGTCCGGGCTTTCCAGCGTCACCAGCGGTTGGCCGGCCCGGACAGCATCGCCCACCCGGACGCGCACTTCCGTGATGCGTCCGGGCAGCGGCAGCATGATGCGCGCAATGCGGTTGGGATCGAGTTCGACCTTACCGGGGGCGATGACTTCATCGCGCGGCACACGTTCGACGGTCACGGGTTCGACCCGGATTTCCTGTTTCCAGTCGTCTTTCCGGGCCGGATTGACCGGCGCTTCCGGCGGTTTCTGGCAGCCAATGGCCAGACTCAAGGCAAAGCCGGCCAGGGCCAGCCGGCCGGCGTGGGTTTTCAGGACATCTCTCATGGCATTCCCTGGGCGGTCAGGTTGTCGAGCGTAAAACGCAGCCGCGCATATTCGGCGCGGGCGTCAATGTAGCCCTGCATCGTTTCGTTGTAGGTTCGCTGGGCATCCAGAAATTCGACGAAACTGGCTTCGCCCCGGCGGTAGGCATATTCGGTTACGTTGAGGACATCGCGTGCCTGTTCGAGCAAGCCGCTCTCGAAGCTCAGCAAAATGGCGTTGGCGGACTGGCACTGGGCATAAGTGGTTTCGAGTTGGGAACGAATTTCCCGTTCAAGGGCCGCAATGCGCAGTTCAGTTTGGCGGATTTCGGCCCGTGCGCGAGCAATCCCACCTTGATTGCGGTCATAGATGGTCAACGGCAGGGACAGAAACAGTCCCAGCGAGTTGCCCCTTCCGGCCAGACCCTGTTGGCGGCGGTACTCTATGCCTACCGTGTACTCGATTTTGCCCTGAGCAATCTGGAGTTTGAGATCGGCTAGCGTCCGCGCCTGCTCGGCGCGTAATGCAAGCAGGTCAGGACGCTTGGCGAGCGCACGAGACAGTAACGGGGAAAGCTCTGGCGGAAGTGCATCCCGGCGCATGTCGCCGACGGCTTCAAAGGTATCTAAGGCCTCGGCCCGTCCCATGAGGACTTGAAGCCGATTTTGCGCCACACGCCAGCGGGTTTCTGCTTGGGTGACCGCTTGGTTGAGTTGGATGGCAGAAACGCGCGTTCGTACCAGTTCAATTGGGGCAAGATCGCCAGCTCGTACGCGGGCGGCATTGATGGCGACAAGTTCTTCAAAAGTCCGTTGGTTAGCGCGCGCTAGTTGCAGGCTTTCTTTGGCGGCCTGAAGTTCGACAAACGCCTGCTGGACTTCAAGTGTGAGCTGGCGCAAAGCGTCTTGCAGGCGAAATTCGGCTGCTGCCCGGGCCTGTTCAGCGACGGCGATCCGGGCGCGGCGCTTGCTTGGGCGTTCCAGCGGCCAGTCCACACGTGCTGCATATTCCGGCGGGCCGGCATTGTTGATGGCGTCGTAGCCCGTGCCGAGTACATCCAGGTGGTCTCCACCCAGACTCAGCACCGGATTGGGACGCAGCCGGGCCGCGATGACTTCAGCTTCCGCCCGTGGAATTTCATAGCGCTCGGCCAGGATGCTGAGGTTGCGTTGCAGGGCCTCGGCGACGGCTTGCTCGAGGTAATCGCCATTGGGTTAGGCGTCTGGGCTGAAACGCCAACGGTCAGCCACAGCAGGGTCAAAACAGTGGCGCACCATGAGTGCATCCGAACACTAGACATAGCTAGCTTCAACTCAGAGGTGTCAATATCACCGCAACGTCAAGCCAAGCTATCGTGGAAAGAGAACGATTGACGTGGTTAAACAAACGTCCGGCCTCTTTTTGGCCGGGGCCTTATGGGCTACTCCCTACTTCGCCGACGCCATCGGAGGGCTGGACAACCCACATCCGGGCCGTGCTGCCCGTGTGCCGGGCGTAAGCCCGTGGGACTTCACGCAAAAAGGTCTCCACTGCTGCCGGCGCGACAAGGTTGACTGTACATCCACCAAACCCGCCGCCGGTCAGCCGCGCCCCGTAACAGCCGGGAATCTGCCCGGCGGCGGCCACCAGCGCATCGAGTTCCGGGCAACTCACGGCATAGTCTTCGGAAAGTGACTGGTGGGAAGCCGTCAGCAACGCCCCGGCATGGGCCCAATCGCCAGCGCGCAGCGCCTGGGCAAAGGCTGTCACCCGTTCGATTTCGGTCACGACATGCCGCGCGCGTTGCAAAAGTCGTTCTGGCAACGTCCCGGCCGCCTGCGCCAGCTCGGCTTCAGTGACATCCCGCAATGTTGTCCGGTTGGGAAACATGCGCTGGAGTGCGCCCAGTGCAGCTTCGCATTCCTGCCGGCGGGCGTTGTATTCTGAAGCCGCCAACTGGTGTTTCACGCCACTGTCGGCCACCACCACGGCGCACCGGCTCGTATCGAGCGGAATAAAGTCGAAGTCCATAGAACGGCAGTCCAGCCAGACGGCATGCCCGGCACGTCCATGCGCCACGACAAACTGATCCATCAGTCCGCAGCGCGTCCCGACAAAATCGTGCTCGGCCGCCTGTCCAGCGCGGGCAAGCGCCAGGCGGTCAACCGTATGTCCGGCCAGGCTCAGCAGGGCAAAGCCGACGGCGACTTCCAAGGCGGCTGAGGAGGACAAGCCCGCCCCGCTTGGAATGTCGCTTGTGATGAGCAGGTTTGCGCCGGTTAGGCGAAAACCGGCAGCTTCAAGGTGAAAGGCCGTCCCGGTAAGGTAATCGCGCCACGTACCCGTGCGCCGACAGGGAGCATCGAGGTCAAGAACATCCGTTTCTCCCAGGTCGTAGGCGATGATATGTAGTTGCCGGTCGGAACGAGGACTAGCCCAGACCCACAAACGCAGCCCGATCGCCATCGGCAGCACAATGCCGGCGTTGTAATCCACATGTTCGCCGATGAGGTTGACCCGTCCGGGAGCTGAAAAACACCGGCCACCGGTGCCAAACTGCTGCCGGAAGGTTTCGGCCGGTGTTGCCATTCACAGTACCCGCTGGATAAGCGCCCCGCCGTCCACGGTCAACACCTGACCGGTCATGTACGCTGCCTTGTCGGAAGCCAGAAACAGCGCGGCAAAGCCAATATCGTCTGGTTCGCCGATGCGTGGAATGGGTTGGGTAGCTTCAAGGCGGCGCATCAGATTTTCGTTCTTCCAGTAGAACTCGCTGAAATCAGTGCGAACAAGACCCGGCGCTAGGGCATTGACCCGGACACCGTAGGGGCTAAATTCCTGTGCCCAGTTGCGCGTCATCATAATGAGACCAGCCTTGGTGAAGCTGTATAGCAAACCCTGGTACTGCGGCTGGATGCCGGAGATGGACACAACGTTGATGATGGAGCCGCCTGTACCGCGCTCAATCATCTTGGGCACGGTCAACCGGATGAGCCGCAGCACAGACTTCACGTTGACATCCACCATTTTGTCGAGCATTTCATCGGTCACATCGAGCGATGGGCCCTGACCGATGTTTGTGGCACTGTTATTGACCAGAATGTCCACCGGGCCAAATACCTTTTCGGTTTCGGCAACGAGGTTTTCGAGGTCTTCTTTGCGTCCGACATGGCAAGCGACGCAGTGAATGCGCCCCGGCGCATCTGATAACTCTTTTGCCGTCGCCTGGAGAACCTCCAGTTTGCGGCTGGCAATGACAACGTTGGCGCCGGCGGCGACAAAATGCTTCGTGATGGATTTGCCGATGCCGCGGCCGCCGCCGGTGACGATGGCAACCTTGCCGGCAAGTGAGATGTCATTCAGGGCCATGGTGCACCAAACCTGTGTGTGGAGTGGAATGTCGCCAGTTTGCCGGGAACACGTGTGAAGCGCAATGCTGCCTGCGGGCTGGAAGTCCCTCTTTCAATGCCGGCTTGGAAGCCTGCGCTCCCGGTAATTGCCCCAGGGTCACATTGCCGTCCGTTGCCTTGCCGTTACGCTCCAGCGTGCACCGTTCGAGCCGGGCGGCAGCGCGCTCCAGCGCCCGGACGCCCGCCTGCCGGTTGTCTGCAATGCGGCTGTCATAGGCCCGGAGCTGGGCCTGCCCGGTAAGGAGGACTGCTCTTCACCTTAATGGTCAATCGAGGTGAGCCTGTGAGTACCTCTTCAAAGGATGCCTTGAGAAGGTGCAGCAAGGTTTCTTTTTCCTTCATGACTTGTTGGAGGTTATCCGCAAGAAGGAAAACGACCACGCTTCGCCTTGGGGCCATTAGG
>Ga0308406_1000308_pt1 | contig 23825 bp, 25 predicted proteins | sample HotsprSampleMSe1_FD_203474 | JGI IMG/M metagenome (GOLD analysis project Ga0308406, IMG submission 203474) | Hot spring phototrophic mat microbial communities from Mushroom Spring, Yellowstone National Park, Wyoming, United States - 20060911_MSe1 ...
TAAACTCAAAGCAGGCTTTATTCTCCCCAATATATTCGGGTGGCGAAATGCCTTTACGTTTGTATTTGCCTGATAGAACTAAACGTGCAACTGCCGTGCAAGTAAAGCCTGTGGTGCGCGACATTGAACTTTGTTTTGCGTCGTGGTCAGTTCTATCAAAGAGTTCATACTGCACGACTTTTCTTTTGCCTTTTTGATTTCCGATAATTTCAATTTTGAGAATAGTGAATTCCTCTTCGTTTTCTTCTAATCGCCAAGCCTCAAATAATATCTTGCTTGTAAATTCTTTGGGTTTGAGTTTTACACCGTGTAAAGTAATCTCGTTATCGCTCAAAAAGCCTGCGGATAGAAGCACTTGAATTTTCTCGCGATGTCCGATATAGCGCAAGGTTTTTTCTTTCATGTCAGGGATATGTTTCATGGTGAGAAGAAGCGAGCGCAGTCCATCGGTGTTAAAGGCTTCGAGCGCGCCAATTTCGGGGAAGTTTAGAATTTCAGGTTCAGAGAGCGCAGGTTTGATAACAAGTTTTCCATGTTCCATTAAGCGAGCAGGGCGCGTGTATTCTTCAATCACATCAACGGGAGAAAACGGCGATTTGTATTCAAACGGATACGTGCGCACCTTCGGCAATCCACCTACATAACACACAAACGACTCTACCTTCATCTTTTTGTTCCAATAGCCAAGTATGATGTTGCCTAATCCGGGCGCAACGCCGCAATCGACAATAGCCGTTACGCGCTTTTGCCGCGCAAGGTCATCAAGGTCAAACGCATTTTCAGCAAAGAAGGAAATATCGACCAAATTCTTCCCTGTCTCAATCACATTGCGCGCCGTTTGAAATCCTAAAAATCCGGGAACTGCGCCAATCACCAAGTCAAATTTTTTGACCGATTCTTTCAAGGCAACTTCGTCTCTTACATCGACTTGAAGTTTGTGAATGGCATCAGGAAGTTTTGAGAGATTCTCAACGCTCATATCGGCGGCGGTTACGGCAAAATCGGCTGAAAGGTCAAGCGCAATCGTTCTGCCGACCATTCCTGCACCCAACACAAGGATTTGCTTCATAGATTTAAGTTGTGTCAATAAAGATAAGGTCTTACCGCATCGCCTTGATAAGACATCAGACAACTTTTTACAAAAAAGAGTTAGAGTGGGTCAGATTTTTTTCCAACAAACTCAATAATTTTTTCGGCGATGTAAGCGATTTGCTCTTCGTCTAATTCAGTGTGCATCGGTAACGACAGCACGCGTTCAGAAACGCTTTCAGAAATTGGCAGTGAGCCTTTTGGATAAGCCTCATCTCGAAATGCTTTTTGCAGATTGAGCGAAATGGGATAATGCACGGAACTTGGCACGCCATGCGCACTCAAAAATTTTTGCAAGTCGTCGCGTTCTCCTCTTTTGCCTAAAAGAATCGTGTATTGATGAAAAATGTGTGTGCCGTTTGGGTCGCGATACGGCGTTTGCACGTTCGCATCGGATAAGTATTTGTCGTAGAGGTCAGCGGCGGCGCGGCGGCGGGCGTTGAACTCATCAAGGTAGTTGAGTTTGACCTTCAGCACAGCGGCTTGAATAGAATCCAATCGCGAATTGACCCCTAAACATTCGTGCGTGTATCGAGTTTTTGCGCCGTGTTGAGCAATCATTTTCAGTTTTACAAACACTTCTTCATCGTCGGTGAACATCGCCCCTGCATCGCCGAACGCACCGAGATTTTTTGCAGGGAAAAAACTCGTGGTGCTGATTCGTCCAAATGTGCCGACCTTCTTGCCTTTGTAGGTTGCGCCGAAAGATTGTGCGTTATCTTCAATCACATTTAAGCCGTGTTCGCAGGCGATGTGCGTGATGCGGTCAATTTCCGCCGCTTGTCCGTAAAGATGAACGGGCATAATCGCTTTTGTTTTCGGCGTGATTGCCTTTTCGAGCAACTCTGCATTCATATTAAAGGTGCGCTCATCGATATCGACATAGCGCGGCGTTGCGCCAACAAGCAAAATCGCTTCAACCGTTGCGGCAAAAGTGAACGGCGTGGTAATGACTTCATCGCCTCTGCCAATGCCTAACGCCATCAACGCAATTTGCAACGCATCTGTCCCGTTTGCACAGCCAACAGCAAATCGGATTCCAAGATACTTTGAAAGTGCGCACTCCAACTCTCCAACCACAGCACCATTGATGAAACTCGCGCTTGAAATGACTTTCTCAATTTCCGCATCAAGTTCAGGCTTCAAGCGTTGGTGAAGCGAAACAAGGTCGACCAGTTGAATCTTCTTTGAAAGCGTTGTTACCATTGGCACGGTTTGATTTAGTTATTAGCCTGAAAGGCAATTTACATTTCCTTGTGAGAAGAAATAAATCTTGGTTTTTGAATAGGCGATTTAGACGATTTCATCTTCCACAACTGCAAGTCATTATCGGCGTTTACAGCCGTTTGCTGTCCAAGAAAATGCTTGCTTTTAGAAAATTGAAGGCGTAAATTGAGGCAGAAGTAACGGGTATTGCCGCCGAAACTTGTCAGGGAGTATTTGCAACGCACGGCGGATTGAAATTTGTCAGTCGATTTTTTCAGTAACTTCAACCGCAGTTTCATTTCGCTAAACCACCTTTCATTAGAGGAGAATCAACTATGCCAGAATCAACTGCAATGGCGCAAACGGCAGGCGACGCAATCCGCGTGCTTCCGACCGCATTCGTTTATCACTTCACGCTTCCGCACACGATTGACTTCCTTCCCGAAGTCACCGAGTCGCTTGGTATGCGTGTTAATTTCAAAGACACAGGAAAAAACGTTTTTGAAACCTTCGGTGACTACATCAAAGGCGATTTGAAGTGGGAACACATCGATGACGATGAGCAACGACGTATGAACGACTGGCTCACGGCTTGGATTGTACTTAGCACCAGCTGGCCTTACATTCCCATTCTCGGTATTTACAGAGGCTTCAAGCTTGGTGCCGATATGGTCAAAGGCGATGAATCACAAAAATGGATGGCGGGGATTCTTTCGCTTCTCCTTACTGCGCCGTTCAACGTGGTTATAGGGTTATATGAGGCGGCAAACTATACATCAGCGCGTATTCGAGAAAAAGGTATTGATAAAGCCTTCCTTGAAATGGCGGATAAAATCCCAATCACATTGAGCGCAGGCTTGTCGGAAGAAGACAAGAAATATCCTGTCAACGCCTTTGCTGACGGTGCAACCAAAGCCGTTATCAATGTCTTGATGACTCCATTCCTACCTTTGATGGGAACTTACCGTGTTACAACCTTTATCGGCGACCTTACACATCGCGACCGTGTTGTGCAATTTCTTGCGATGCTATTTGGCTCACCGATTTTGGCAACGATTGGACTTCCATACTTCGCCCTTGTTCAATCAGGCGACGTGGCAAGGAAAATCGCGACCGAAAGCAAACTTGTCAACTGGGTTTCCAAATTTTTGGGAGACGCAGGCAATGCGATTAAATCCGTTGGCAAGCAATGATTCGCCTGACGAACACTTAAAAAGCCTCGCAAAGTGCGAGGCTTTTGCATTTCAATCAACCCTTCTTACGACATCAGTTGAACGGAATCTTGAACGCCAAGCGATTCATAAATTTTCAGTGTCGCACGCGAGTTGTTCAAGGTGTAGAAATGAATTCCCCTGACGCCGTTGCTTACTAAATCGCTCACTTGCTCTGTTGCCCAATGCACACCGACCTTCTCGACATCTTCATCTGTTTTCGTGCGATAAATTGATTTGAGCAATCGTGCGGGAAAGCGCGTGCCGGGCGAAAGTTCCGCCATGCGAATCATGCCACTTCTGCTCACAATAGGCATAATCCCTGCAATGATGGGCACTCGTATTCCGGCTAATTCGCATCGCTCGACAAAGTCATAAAATTCGTGGTTATCAAAAAAGAGTTGAGTTACGATGTAATCTGCGCCTGCGTCAACTTTCATTTTGAGATACTCAATTTCTTTGAGGCGGTTCGGCGTAGCGGGGTGCCCTTCGGGAAAGCCTGCAACCCCAATGCACATGTTCGGAAAGTGCTTGCGAATAAACTCCACTAACTCGTAGGCATACTTGAAATCTTGATGAAGCGGATTCCAATCAGGAATGTTTTTTGGCGGGTCGCCGCGAAGTGCAAGAATGTTCTCAATACCATTTTCATCGTAGCGTTTCAAAATTCCATAAATTTCTTCCCGACTTGACCCCACCGTTGTCAAGTGAGAAACAACCGCCAAATCTGTTTCTTTTCGGATTCTCACGACAAGGTTATGCGTGCGTTCGCGTGTCGTGCCGCCTGCGCCGTAGGTTACGCTTACATGCGAAGGCTTCAATGGGATAAGTTCTTTGATAGTTTGAAAGAGCTTTTCCCAATCGGCTTCCTGCTTCGGCGGGAAAAATTCAAAACTGAACGTCGTTTTGTGTTGCGCTAACAAATCTCTAACAAGCATATTTCAAGAAATTAAAAGTGATGGTTGGATGGATTAAAGTTGAACAGGCTTGTCGTGAAGAATATCGACAAATCGCCGCACATATTGAACAAAAGATACGATAAATAACACACTTGCGATGTAAATCGTTATTTCCACTGCCATCTTCAACCCTTCGGATTGATACGGATAGATAATGCCGCCAATCGCCCCTGCCAAAAACCCAACTGCCCACTTGCCTGTCGGTAGTGCAGTTGTAATGATGTGTTTTTTTTGTTTGATATAAACTCCTCCCCAAAAGATAATGATGTCGCGCGTTACGACGATTGCGACAAACCACCATGGTAATTCACCTCGATACAAGAGATACAATCCCATCAGTGCCGCACTCACTTTATCGGCGAGTGGGTCTAAAATTTTTCCCAACTCCGAGACCGTGTTTGTCCACCGCGCCACTCTGCCATCAAACCAATCCGTTGAAATTGCAATTAGCACAATCACAAACGCAATGTTCTTTTCATCTCGTTCATAGAAATACACGAATGGCAAAAACAGCACGATGCGCAAGAGCGACAGCGCGTTGGAAAGCGTCAACATTTTCGTTGAAGCGGCATTGACTTTTGAACGCTTTACCTCGTCAAATTGGTTAAACTTTTCGCTGGCTATCATTCAGAAAATTGACAAAGCAATACATGATTCCAAATAAATATACAGCATTAGAGCGATTACAACTCTTTAAGCCTGTGGCTACTTGGGGCGTCTTGAAAGCCGCTTTGATTGAAGAATGTGAACTTTCAGGCGAGCCACTTCTCGAAGAGCCAACCCATGAGCAAATCTACGAATTTGCAGAACTCATTGGCTTCAAGACTTGCGAGAACGAAACGTGCGACTTGTGGTATAATGCCGCCAAAGGTTGGTTTGCACATCACAACCACAAGAACATTTGCCGCATGTGTGCGATTACCGAAGGACTTGATGTTGACTTCTAAACATCACCTTATCTTCTGCAATCACATTTGAACAGATTTCAAGAGCGATTGATTTTTATTCTTGCCAAAGAGTTTTAATTTCCGCTAAACTCAACCATATCATTTAGCCTTAAACTCAACCGCATTCAGGATAGAGTCGCTATGATTCAGATGAAATTGCTCTCGTTCAGATATGCATTTCTGCTTGCAATATCTTGTGTGGCACTTGTGGGTTGCCGTTCATCAGAACAGGTTGCCACTGCGCAGACCCCTCGCTCTGACGTGTCCGAATTAGTCAAACAGCGCGCGGTCAATTTTCTTGTTTCGGGTGAACTTTATGCCGCCAAAGAGCAACATGCACAGGCTATTTTAGAATTTCAAGACGCGCTGAAATTGATGCCGAATGAAGCGGCGATTCACTTTGCGATTGCAAAATCGTATCGTGCCTTGCGCAAGTCGGAATCCGCACTCTATTATGCCAAAAAAGCCGTTGAACTTGATTCCACAAACAAGTGGTATAACGAACTTTTGGGCAACCTTTATTTTGACTTACAGAATTATGATGCAGCCGCCGAACAGTTCGAACTCTTCTCGCTGAAAGACCCACAAAGTTCTGCCGCACTCTATCAACTTGCCGCCGCACAAGTCGCTGGCGGGCAGATGCAAGAAGCCCTCAACACCTATACACGCCTGTTGGGACTTGTCGGCTTAGACCTCGATGTGCTTTACAAAAAACTGCTTCTGCAAATCCAACTCAAAATGGATAACGAAGCCGTTTTTACCTTGATGGAAATGATTGTTGCAGACCCTGAAAACTTGGATTTGTATCAAATGCTTGGCGAACTTTACATCAAACTCGGACGCTACGATGATGCTTTGCGTGCTTATCGCGACCTTCTCGAGCGCAATCCCAACGACCTACGCGCCCTTGTCGCCTTCTGTGAAATCTATGCCAAGCAAAAAGATTGGAACGGTTTTGAATCAACTGTTCATGAGTTATTTAGCAATCCCAATTTCTCCAAAGAAGATAAACTCAACATTGGCTACCTTTACATTGAGCGTGCCGAAAAAGATACCGCCATGCTCAAACCGACCGAAATCGTCATGCTTCGCCTGCAAAAAGCCTATCCCAACGAATGGCAACCTTATTGGTTTTTGAGCATTATTTACCTTCGTGGACGCAATTACACGGCGGCGATTCCACATCTAAAACATTTGACTTCCATAAAGCCTGATTTTGCGCCTGCTTGGGAAAACTTAGGCATTGCGTATCTCTCAATAGATGAAAGCACTTCGGCAATTAACACCTTCAAATCGGCACTTGCAAAAACATCAAAGCCCTCGTTTCGCATGAAGGTTTTGCTTGGCACGTCGCTTAATCAAGCCTACCGCGATGAAGAATCCGTGCAGGTTTTGACCGAAGCCCTCTCGCACATGGAAACCGAAGATACAAGCATGATTGTTCAAGCATATAGCGCACTTGCTTTGAGCTACGAGCGATTGAAGCGATACGAAGAAAGCGAGCGCAGTTACGAAACGGCTTTGTTCTATGAACCTGATAACGCCTTAGTGCTGAACAACCTTGCCTACTCCTTTTCGGAGCGCGACAAAGAACTGCCTCGCGCTTTGGATATGGCGAAAATCGCCGTTGCCAAAGAACCCAATAACGGCGCATACTTAGACACGATTGGGTGGATTTATTTCAAAATGGGTAATTATGAAGAAGCCAAAAAGTGGATAGAAAAAGCCGTGCAGTCAGGACGAGAAAGCCCCGCTGTCTTGGAACACTTAGGCGATGTTTATCTCAAACTTGGCGACCGTGAAAAGGCGTTGCACTACTACGAAAAAGCCTTGCGTATCAATCGCACCAGTGTCTCGTTGCAACAAAAATTAGAAGCAATTAAGTAATGTGCGCATATCTCATTTTGAATCACCTTTTTTGATACCATAGACCAATGAACACCAATACCGCACCTCTTCAAGCAGTTGAACGGAAGTATGTGGATATGCACATGCATACCACTTGCTCTGACGGTGCGCTTTCTCCAAAAGATTTGGTCAAAAAGGCAAAAGAGGTTGGACTTGCCGCCATCAGCATTACTGACCACGACAACTTTGCTGCGATTGAAGCAGCAAGACCGCTTGCTGAAGCACTCGGCGTCGAATTGATTGCAGGCGTTGAAGTCAGCACCACTCACGAGGAGCGCGACATTCACATTTTGGGCTATTTCATTAAAACCGAAAACTCTCCTTTAAGTGATTACCTTGACCATTGCCGCAAGCAACGCCTTGCACGCACTGAGCGAATGATTGACCGTCTCAACAAACAAGGTGTTAAAATCCGCGTTGAGCACGTGCTTGAAAAAGCCAGTGGCGGCTCGGTCGGTCGCCCGCACATTGCCGCCGTTTTGCAAGAACACGGCTACGTGCAGTCTTACAATGAAGCCTTCTTGAAGTATATCGGCACAAACTGCCCTGCTTACGAAAAAAGCGTTGAAACGAAACCCGCCGAAGTGATTTCTCTTATCAATGAAGCCGGCGGCTTGTCGTTCCTCGCTCACCCAGGTCGACAAGTTCCCGACGACACTATCCGCTATTTGATTGATAACGGTATCGATGGATTGGAAATCGTTCACCCTTCGCACGATGAACATCACCAAACATATTACCGCGACATTGCTAACGAGTATTTTCTTCTCATGTCAGGCGGCTCGGATTATCACGGTGTTAAACCCCAAGACGAAGAAAACTTTGGCAAAGTGCATATCGATTACAACTGGCTCCAAAAAATGAAAAACCGCCTGTGCATCTAATTACCGCAATCAACCCGAAGCGTTCCCCCAACGGCTTCACTTTACTTCAAGCCTCACATGATTCTCATTCTTGACTACGGCGCAAGCAACCTGCGCTCCGTTCAAAAAGCCTTTGATTATCTCCGTATTCCTGCAACAGTTTCTGATAACGCACGCAAGATTGCCACTGCCGATAAACTCATTCTTCCAGGCGTTGGTGCATTTGGACAAGGCATTAAAGCCGTGCGCTCACGCGGCTTTGATTCCGCTATCGCCGAACATCTCTCCAAACAGAAACCGCTTCTCGGCATCTGTCTTGGCATGCAGTTGCTTCTTTCAGAAAGCACAGAAATGGGGATTCATCAAGGGCTTAATTTGATTTCGGGAAAAGTCCAACAATTTAACTCACAGAACGCCAAAGTGCCGCAAATTGGGTGGAACACTCTTCACGAGATTCGCCGCAATAGCCTGCTCTTCAAGGGAATTGATGAAGGCACGCATTTTTATTTTGTTCATTCGTATTACTGTCAGGTCGAAGACGCCTCCGCCGTGAGTGCAAGGGCAACTTACGCAGGAGAAAATTTTGCCGTTGCCATTGAAAAAAATGGTATTTTTGCAGTCCAGTTTCACCCTGAAAAATCGGGAACTGCGGGATTGAAAGTGTTAGAAAATTTCGCAAAAGCGTAACAACATGCTCATTATTCCTGCTATTGATATTCGCGGCGGAAAATGCGTCCGCCTTTCGCAAGGCGACTATGACCGAGAAAAAATTTATCTCGATTGCCCATGCGACATGGCAATCGTTTGGCGCAAGCAAAATGCCAAGATGCTTCACTTGGTCGATTTAGATGCGGCAAAATCAGGCAACCTTGAGAATTTCAAAGAAATCAAACGCATTGTCGAAAAAATTGATATTCCTGTCGAAGTCGGTGGCGGCATTCGCACCTTAGCAAGTGCCAAAGCTTATTTCGATATCGGGGTCTATCGCGTGGTGATTGGTTCAGCCGCCGTTACTAATCCGAAATTAGTTGAAGACTTACTCGCACACTACGGTCCTAAGAAAGTTGTTGTCGGCATTGATGCTAAAGATGGCGTTCCGAAAGTTCACGGCTGGCTTGATGTTGCAAACATGAGCGATATTGAACTCGGCTTGAAGATGAAATCACTCGGTATAGAGCGCGTGATTTACACCGACATTTCCAAAGATGGTATGCTTTCAGGCATTGGCTTCGACGCCATTAAACGCTTTGCTGATGCCACCAAGTTGCGCATTACGGCTTCGGGCGGCGTTGCTTCCTATCACGACTTGATGAAACTCACCGAACTTTCGCCATGCGTGGATTCTGTCATTATCGGCAAAGCCCTTTATGAAGAGACCTTTCCTTGTCAAAAACTTTGGCACTTGTGCGAAAAAGAAATGACGATTGATACCAATTTCTCTACGGCGATGCTTCGCTCATGTGCTTCGTAAGTTTTTTGAAATTTCATCGGCTTCAGTATCTTTACTGCCCTTGTTCGCTTTGTCAGGGCAATTAGCTCAGTTGGTTAGAGCGTTCGCTTCACACGCGAAAGGTCACTAGTTCGAATCTAGTATTGCCCACAACTCTCTCCGCTTCCTATCTTGCGTTCAACTTCAAATCCAATATCACCGTGAAATTTGTCTTGCTTTTGCTCATTTCGTTTTTTCTTGTTTCGTGTTCGAACCGTTCAAACGACCTTGCGCCTGCACGCCGCACGGTAACGGGCAAATTGATTGAACATAAAGCCTTTCCGTCGAAGTATGTTTCGCCGCGCCAAGTTGATGTCTGGCTTCCGAGTGATTATGATTCGCAGAAGCGTTATGCAGTGCTTTATATGCACGATGGTCAAAACTGTTTTGATTCGGCAACTTCTTACACGCGCATTGATTGGGGTGCTGATGAAACGCTCACGCAGTTGCGATCCGAAGGCAAAATTCGCGATGTGATTGCCGTCGGGATTTGGAACACGCCCAACCGCTACGGCGAGTACATGCCGCAAAAAGCCTACGAGATGCTCCCGCAAGCTACACGCGATTCAATGCAGTCGCGCTATCCGATGGCAACAATGGCTTCCGATAATTACCTCAAATTCATCACTCTTGAACTTAAACCCTTCATCGACTCCACCTATTCCACCAACCCTGCACCTGACGCAACAGCAATCATGGGTTCAAGCATGGGCGGCTTGATTTCGCTATATGCGATTTGCGAGTATCCGACTGTTTTCGGCAACGCCGCCTGCCTTTCAACGCACTTTCCTGCGGGCAACGGCATTATGATTGACTACCTCAAAACGCATCTTCCTGCACCGCAATCACACAAAATTTATTTTGACTTCGGAACGGAAACGCTCGACAAAGACTACGAGCCGTTCCAACAACGCGCCGACAGCGTGATGATTGCCAACGGCTACTCGCACGGTAAAAATTGGCTCACGAAAAAGTTTGAAGGCGACGACCACTCGGAACGGGCGTGGCGAAAACGATTGCATATTCCGATGTTGTTTCTGTTCGGAACATCTCCTTGATGGTTTGATTTTAACGACACTTACTTCACTATGGGATTTATCAAAAAATTGCCTGATGTCGTTGCTAATAAAATTGCGGCAGGCGAGGTCGTTCAGCGACCGGCTTCGGCTGTCAAAGAATTGCTTGAAAATGCGATTGATGCAAGCGCAGATGAAATTACGCTCATCATCAAAGACGCAGGGAAAACTTTAATTCAAGTTATTGATAACGGCACGGGCATGAGCGAAGACGACGCCATGCTCGCCTTTGAACGCTTTGCCACCAGCAAAATTTCTACGGCAGAAGATTTAGAGGATTTACACACGCTTGGCTTTCGCGGCGAAGCCCTCGCCAGCATTGCCTCGATTGCACAAGTCGAACTGAAAACCAAACGCCGTGAAGATGTGCTTGCCTCACTTGTGCGCATTGATGGCGGCGTGTTTCAAGAGACCTCAAAAACTCATGCGCCCGACGGCACTTCTATCGCAGTGCGTAATCTTTTTTACAATGTTCCTGCTCGACGCAAGTTCCTCAAATCCGACACCACCGAGTTTAAGCACATCTACGAGACCATTCTTGCGCAAGCACTTGCGCACCCTGAAATCAAATGGAAACTGATAAGCGATGGCGAAGAAGTCTTTAACCTCACAACACATAGCCTCACTGAGCGGCTCAATCATTTTTTCGGAAAAGATTTTTCAAACGGCTTGATTGAGTTCCACGAATCCAACGACTTTGCTAACGTGCAAGGCTTTCTCGGAAAACCCGCCATGATGAAGCGTACCAAGAACGAGCAATTTCTTTTCATCAATCGCCGTATTGTGCAGAGCCGCCAACTGCATCACGCCATCACACAAGGCTACGGCGAACTCTTGGGCGAGCGCGAACAGCCGTTTTATCTCATCTTTCTTGAAATGGAGCCGAACCGCTTTGATGTGAATGTCCACCCCAGCAAAATGGAAGTGCGCTTCGAAGATGAACGGAATGTCTACAACTTGATGCTTTCGGTTGTCAAAAAGCACGTGAGCGGCATGGATTTTTCGCCAAGCGTTACGATTGAAGATAAACTCGATACGCCTCGACCTGATTCTGACCTCGCCGAAGCCTACACAAAATTTTACAAGCCGTCATTTTCAGAATTTCCGGGCGTTCAAAAACGGCTCTCTTACAATGAATGCGAGCATGAAGTTCGAAGCAGTAACGCGCTTTATGCCGATTTCAAGCGCGAAACCGAGCAACCCAAAGAGCCAACGCCACACCGTGAACTCACGCCCGAACAGCCCTTGCTGAGCGATGTGTCGTTTGAAACGCCACCCGACACGCCAAAATCGCGTGAGTATCAACTTATTTTTCAATCGTCAGAAAAAGAATCCGATGCCTTCAAAGGTGCGTATCCTGTTCAACTGCATAACCGCTACATTCTCACGCAGATTAAATCAGGCTTGATGCTCATTGACCAGCACGTCGCCCATGAGCGCATTTTGTATGAACGCGCCTTAACCGTGATGGACGCAGGCATTTCTAATTCGCAACAACTGCTCTTCCCACATCGCATTGAACTCAAACCTTGGGATATGAAGGTCTTGGAAGAATTGCGTGCCGATTTGGAAAAGTTAGGATTTTCGTTTCGGCAGTTCAGTCAAAATTCGGTTGTGGTCGAAGGCGTGCCGTCTGATGTGAAGCCGGGTGCAGAAGAAAGGATTTTGTTCGAACTCATTGAGCAGTACTTGGATTACCAACAATCGCTGAAACTTGAAAAGCGCGACAACATCGCCAAGTCATATGCCTGCCGCAATGCGATTATGGCAGGCGATAAACTCTCGCAACGCGAAATGTCGCTTCTTATTGACCAACTCTTTGCGACCTCAATGCCTTACGTGTGTCCGCACGGTCGACCGATTATCATTAAACTTTCGCTTAGCGAGTTAGATAAAATGTTTGGGAGAACATAGAGAATGAACCGACGGGCATTTCTTAAAACTGCATTGCATACTGCGGCGGCGGTGATGCTTTCTCCGCTGGCGAACCGCTCGGCATTGGCGTTTGAGGCGCGCAAATCGGATTTTGTTTTCACCCGCCTTGCCTACACTTCGGGAAATTGGAACACCGATGAACGTATGCCTTCCAATGTGCTTCACTCGCTTGTGCAATACACCACCATCAGCATTGCGCAAAAAGAGAAGATTGTTGCCCTTGATTCGCCCGAAATTTTTGATTCGCCATTTTGCTATTTGAGCGGACACAAGTTGGTCGAGTTTACTACAAAAGAGCGCGATAATTTTGAGCAATACGTGCGCAACGGCGGTTTTGTGTTTGTTGATGATTGCAATCACGATATTGACGGACTTTTTGCCAAGTCGTTTGAGGCTCAAATGGCACGCATTTTCGGCGCACGCTCGCTCCGAAAGATTCCCAATTCGCACCCGATTTATCACTGCTTTTTTGACTTCCCAAACGGTCCGCCAACGACCTCGCTTGAACTCAATGGTTGGGGTGACGATTTAGTCCACGACTATCTTCAAGCGATTGAACTCAACGGACGGATTGGCGTTCTATACAGCAACAAGGATTACGGCTGTGAGTGGGATTACGACTACCGAAATAAGCGATGGCTTGCGGAGGATAACACGAAGTTTGCGGTTAATTTAATTCTCTACGCCCTAACCCAGTGAGCGCAATGTGTCGCAATTTTGCAACAAGGTTGTCGCTAAAAAGTGACACTTCACTCTTTTGATTAGCATTTTTTAAGTTTTTGGGGAATAATTATTGGCATACGCTTTGCTGTTTAGAGTTGTATTCAACTCTTTTCCAATGACGGAGCATATTCTTATCATCGACAGCGACTTGCAAGAACTTCGGCGGCTGCGCGAAATTTTAGCACGCGAGGGATACAACATCATGACTGCCAGCGATGATAAAACCGCACAAGAACTATGCGCAAGACTTCCGATTAAACTTGTGCTTGCCGACGTAAAACTACTCGGCTTTGCTCCCCACCAAACGCCAACACGTCAAAAGCACTAATACGGAATGCCTAATTGTGAAAGCAATTTGTAGAAGTGCGTGCGATTAATTCCCAGCTGTTTTGCCGCTTCGCTTACCGAAGAGGTCTTTTGCAAGGTTTTGGTCACATACAGTTTCCGAAATTCGGTTTCGGCATCGGCAAGCGTTTTGCCCAGTGGGACTGACATTGCCGAATCTACGGCTTCGATAATTTCGCGGGGCAAGTCTTCTTTTTTGATGGTTTTTCCTGTTGCGAGCACCGCACAACGAAGCATCACATTTTCCAACTCACGCACGTTGCCATACCACGCATAACTTTCAAGGGTAGTAAGGGCATCATCAGAAAGTTCGCAAACAGTTCCGCTGACCGCGTGTTTTTTCAGGAAGTATCTTGCGAGTTCTCCAATGTCTTCAGGTCGTTCGCGAAGTGCAGGAAGTCTCATTTCGACAACTTTCAGGCGATAGTATAAATCCTGGCGGAACTTGCCCTGCTTGACCAAGTCTTCCAGATTTCGGTTCGTTGCGCAAATAAGTCGGATATCGAGTTTTTGCCTTTTGACACTTCCTAACCGTTCAAATTCACGTTCCTGCAACACACGCAAGAGTTTGGCTTGCAATCCCATCGGCATTTCGCCAATTTCATCAAGGAAGAGCGTGCCGGTATGCGCCGTTTCGATTTTGCCTTGCTTTGATTTCGACGCGCCTGTAAATGCGCCTTGTTCGTAGCCGAAGAGTTCGGATTCGAGCAAATCGTTTGGAATGGCGGCGCAGTTAATCGCAACAAACGGTCTCTCTTTACGTCGGCTGTTTTGATGAATGGCTTTGGCGAAGAGTTCTTTGCCTGTTCCGCTCTCTCCTAAAATCAACACGGTCGCGTCGGTTGCCGAAATGCGGGAAGCAACTTTTAGAACTTCAAACAGAGCGGCACTTGACCCAATAATTTCCTCACACTTGAAAGTGCTTCTTAGGTCGCTCATTTTCGTTGTCTCGGTAGATATAAGTTTTTTTTCCAATGTCTCGATTTCATCGGAGACTTTTAGGCTTCGCACGATTTGGTCAGCGAAGGCAGAAAGATACGAAAGGTCATTTGCTGTAAATGGATTGTCTTTGTTTCGTCTATCCAAATACACCGCGCCTAAAACTCTCTTTTCATGAAGAAGTGGCACGCACAGCACGGCGGAAATGCCCAACCGAATAATGCTGTTTTGTTGCGCTAATTCCCTGTCAGGTTTGATTTGTTCCGATGTCGGCTTCGAGCTTTGAATCGTGGAGCGAATCACCGAGAGGCTCATTTCTTTGGCATCGGCTTGTTTTTCAGGCTCAATGTTGTGCGAGTAAATGGATTCAATCTCGCCTTGTGCATCAACCAACACCACGAAGCCGGCATCGGCATTGAGTTCTCGCACCACAATATCAAGTGCGGTTTCCACGAGTGGTTCTTTTTGCGTTTGGGCAGTCAGCGCAATGCTTGTGGCATAGAGCGTTTGCAGTCGGCGATTTTCGGATTTAAGCCATTGCATTTCTCGCGACACTGATGAATCCACACCTCCTATTGATGCCGTTCTCAGCGTTTCTAAAACAACTCGGAATATCTCATCTAATTTCTTTTGCGTTTCAGGTAGGTTGGCTTGTTTCAGGTCGGTTGAAATCTCCATAAAGCGAGCGGTGAGGGCTGTTGTTATATCGCTCATGTTCAATCTATCCATTTTCCAAAATTTTATTTCTTTTTCTTCTGCAAAGATAAGTTTCTAACGGCTCTTCTCTATTCAAAGGAGCGTGAAGCAAATAAACTTTTTTGCCATGTTGTTCGTATTTACGCATAGCATTTTTTCCTGAAACCAAAACAAATCAATTATGAAACGCTTTGTCTCTCGCCAAAAAGAAACCCCGCGTATGTTTGAAAGTAATTTTTTCGAGTTCTTTTCCAAAGTTCATTGGACGGTTCCGATTTGGCTCTATGTTCCGCTTGTGAGTTATCTTGTTTGGCATTCGCTTGCCGTTCTTGATGTTTCAGTTTGGTATGTTGTTGGATTGTTTCTATCAGGCGTGTTTTTGTGGTCACTTACTGAATATGTGCTTCATCAATTTGTGTTTCACTATCACCCGAAGTCTGTGCTTGGCAAGCGAATCATTTGGGTTTTGCATGGTGTTCATCATGACTATCCTAACGACCCGCTTCGCTTGGTCATGCCGCCGATTATCAGTCTGCCGCTTGCCATTCTCTTTTACAGTCTCTTTGTCTTGATACTTGGAAAATCGCTTGCGCCATCGTTGATGGCAGGCTTCACTTTGGGCTACCTCATCTACGACATTTCACATTACGCTATTCATCACTTCAACATTAAGGGCAGTTACTTTGGTTGGATTCGCGAACATCACTTGCGACATCATTTCAGCGACCCTGAACGCGGCTTTGGGGTCAGTTCGCCCTTTTGGGACGTGGTGTTTGGAACTGACTTTCAGTCTGAATCTTCAACCCACAAGAAACAAGGCTCACAAGCCTGATGTGCTTGAATCGGTGCGTGCGCCTGTGAAGTCGTTATCTTTGAAGAGTGCGCCACTGAACTTTGTGCCGCGCAGGTCGGCGTTGGTAAATTTCGCACCGCGCAAGTAAGTGTTGGTTAAATCGGCGTTGCGCAAATTCGCACCCGTTAAGTTCGCATCATGCAAATATGCGCCGAAGAGCAAGGCGTTTTCAAGATTTGCATTCGTGAGATTCACGTCAGTTAGATTTGCGTGATTGAGAAATGCGTGGCTTAAATCTGCGCCTGTGAGGTCTAATCCTTGTAAGTTGAGCGGACGGTAATGCTCGCCGATAGATGCAAGCGCAATCAGCATGCGCAAGTCTCGGTCAGAAAGGTATCGCATTTGAGTGATATTTGAATTGATTTTCCCCAAACAATTTAGCGCAAAATGAAAAAATACTTCTTTGTTTATCGCACCTCGCTTCAACGCTTTGCGGAATATCGTGGCGAAATTCTAATGGATATTTCAGGAAAAATTCTGCTTCCGATTTTCGTTCAGTCGATTTTGTGGCGTGCCGTGATTGAGTCAACACAGGGCGGAGAAATTGCAGGCTACACCTACGACGCAATGTTTCAGTATGTTGTTTTAAGCATTCTGATAGCCAACTTCGTCAAAGTGGATTCCGTTGAGCGACAAATTTCAAATGCGATTAAAGATGGCTCGCTCAATAAATTTTTGGCACAACCCGTCGACTTTGCTCTCTATAACCTTATGACTTTTCTTGCTGATTCAACGCCTGTTTTGCTTGGCGGAATCATCGTCTACGGCATGATGCTTTTTACAGGATTTGTTTCTGCAACGGCGTTTCAAATTTTTTCAGGCGTGTTGGTGCTTCTGTTCGGACTTTTCATTTCGTTTCTTTTAGCTTTTATGATTGCCGCACTCGCGTTTTATATGGACGAAGTATGGACACTCTTTGTGATGAAAAATATGTCGATGTGGTTTCTAACAGGGCAAGTCATCCCGCTTGATATGTTTCCTGAATCAGTCTCACCCCTCTTGAAATTTTTGCCTTTTGGATACTTGGCATTTGTTCCAACAAAAATTCTTACAGGCACATTTTCAACCGAAGAAATCTTGTTTGCGCTCTTGGTTGTTTTTTGTTGGACGTTGGGTTTGTATCTTCTCTACAAAATTTTTTGGACGTATTCACTGCGCCGATACAGCGCATTTGGCGGATAAAAACTCTATGAAACACGCTCAATTCCTCGCTCTGCTTGTATTTACAATGCTCTACGGGTGTGCTGGCTCAAAGCCAACGGTACCGACTTCATCAACCGAGCCACAATGGTTCAAAACGGCGATGGAAAAATCACAATCGTTTTATGCCTATCACAATCTTCCTGTGCCTGATAGTTTGCGCGAGCGCACTTTGACGATTTCGCTTAAAGGCGGGATAGAGGAGCAACTCAATGTCGGCGACGTTCTTCAACTGGCTTATCACTCGAAAAAACTCTTGCTCAAAGATTCTGAAGTGCTTGCTGATGCGCTCTCTTCTTCATTGCAAGGCATTGAAGCTGGCAAGCGCACGCCCGATGCGGCAGACTATCGCACGCGATTGAACACTGTTTATGCTACGCTTGCTGTGAGCCTTGCACGTCGCGCCGATTCGCTCACGCTTGCCACACACCGCCAAATTGACGCACTTGACGAGGCTTACCGAAAAAAACTTCAAGCCGTTACGACCGCCGACACACGCACGGCTGTTTTCTTCGCTGGCAATTACGAAAAAATCAAACGCTTGCTTCCGATTGAACTCGACCTTGCACGATTTGCGTTGGAAGAATATCGCCGAAGTTCTGAACGCTTAAAACTTATTGGCATGAGCGATGAAACGCTCTTGCAATCGCGCCAAAAATTTCTTAATGATATTCGCGGCTTAATGGCAACTCGCACAATCTCAATGGAGACGGCATTGGCACAATTCAATGCACGGGCAAATGAAGATGCTTCGCGCTCGTGGTATGTCGAAGCCGCCAATCATTACGGCACGCTTTTGCGGCTTTCAAAAGAAACGCTTGCTCAACTTGAAAAACTTGATACACCATGAAAATTGCCATTGGTAGCGATGAACGAACACATCTGACCGACTTTGTTTGTCGCGAGTTAGAATTGCTTGGTCATACACTTGTTAAGTTTGGCGCACTTCGCGAGAACGCTTCGCACGAAGAAAAGCGTTGGACAAACGTCGCGCGTGATGTTGCCGAAAACGTCTCTTTTGGCGAGTGCGAACAAGGGATTCTGTTTTGTTGGACAGGCACGGGTGTAACGATTGCGGCGAATAAAGTTCCGAACATTCGCGCTGCGCTCTGCACCGATGCCGAAACCGCCAAAGGCGCACGCCGCTGGAACAACGCCAACATTCTCTCTATGAGCCTTCGGCTTACTTCCGAAGCCGTTGCCAAAGAAATGCTCCGCGAATGGTTCTCTACGATGCCCGACACTGACGAAGAAAATCAAGCATGCCTTGCCTCACTTGAAAAAAATGAGCGCAAGTATCTCGAGCAACTTTGATGACAACTTTCAATTCATTTCGCCGTAACGCCATAGCAAACTTCAATCAAGACTTCAACGCACGAATGAAACACTCGGTATTTCTTTTTTCAACCTAAACTTTTCTGAACATGAAATACCGCATTCTTTGGGCTGATGATGAAATCGATTACTTGCGCCCGCACGTCTTGTTTCTTTCCGAAAAAGGTTACGAAGTAACAACCGTAACGAATGGCGAGGACGCGGTTCAACTTTCGCGAGAGCAACCCTTCGACATTGTCTTTCTCGATGAACAAATGCCAGGCATTGGCGGATTGGACGCACTCTCCGAAATCAAATCTATCAAGCCTTCTCTGCCTGTCGTGATGATTACCAAGAATGAGCAAGAGTCGATTATGGAGCAAGCCATCGGCAAGAAAATTTCGGAGTATCTCATCAAGCCTGTTAATCCCACACAAATTCTGCTTGCGTGCAAAAAACTGCTCGATGCTGAACGCATTAAAGGCGATGCGGCAACTAAAAATTACATCTCGGAGTTCAACCGCATTTCGCGCGAACTCTTTGAGCCGCTCGATGAGGCACGATGGAAAGATATTTTCTTTCGCCTTTCTCAATGGGAAGTCGAACTTGATGAACACCCAAGCCTTGACTTGCGCAAAACACTTTTAGACCAAAAGCGCGAGTGCAACGCCGAGTTCAGCAAGTTTATTGAAAAAAATTATCGTACCTGGATTCACTCCGAGAAAGACAAACGCCCGATGCTTTCTGTCGATGTCTTGGAGCGAAAAGTCGTGCCTGAATTAAGCGGAGGCAATCCCGTGTTTCTTTTTGTTGTCGATTGCCTTCGCTACGACCAGTGGCTTGTGATGGAAAAAATTTTAGGGACACTGTTTGAAGTCGAGCGCGAGGCGTATTTCTCCATTCTTCCAACCGCAACGCCCTACGCTCGCAACGCAATTTTCAGTGGATTCTTTCCGCTTGATATGGAAAAACGACACCCTGAACTTTGGAAAGACAGCCAAGAAGATGAACATACCAAAAACCGCTACGAGCCTGATTTCATGCAGGATTTCTTCACCCGCAGGCGAATTAACGTCAATGCGAAGTATGCAAAACTCACCTCAACCGATGAAAGCAAACAGTATGAACAAAACATCACTTCGCAACTGAAAAATCAGTTCAACGCGGTTGTGGTGAACTTCGTTGACATCTTGGCGCACAGCCGTTCCGATATGCAGGTCATTCGCGAACTTTCGCCCGATGAATCCGCCTATCGCTCGCTCACGCAAACGTGGTTCGAACATTCGGCTTTTCTTCGTATGCTTCGCACGCTTTCCAAACACAAATGCACGATTTTAATCACAACCGACCATGGCGCGATTCGCTGTATGCGACATACCAAAGTTATCGGCGACCGAGAAGCCTCAACCAACTTGCGCTACAAGTTCGGGCGCAATTTGCAATGCGAAACCAAGCACGCCGTTTATATCAAAAATCCAAACGATTGGCGATTGCCTCAACACGGCTTGAATGTCAATTACATCATTGCCAAAGAAGATTACTACTTCGTCTATCCGACCAACTTTCACAAGTTCGTCAATCAATACAAAGATTCATTTCAGCACGGCGGCATCTCGCTTGATGAAGTCATTGTGCCGATGATTCGCCTTTCGCCGAAGGGTTAAAAAATTGTGAATTACTTGGCGGGCTTGCGAACTTTTTTATTTTGAGAGGCAGTTCTGAATCACGTCTTTTTCTAACCAAAACTTGATGCGACATGAAACAAACGATTTTTGTTGCTTTTGTCTTGCTTTTATGCACCAGCACAGTTGTTGCGCAAAGCCGCAGGCAAATGCTTCAACCGCGAAGTGATGAGCACCTTCCACCTCGCCAACTTTCACAGATTGACAGCGTTATCACCAAACATCAAAGCGTGCTTGAAACCTGTTATCGCGACATCAAAAATTCTAATTCTGATTTCAAAGGCAAATTGATGGTGCGGCTTGTGATTTCACCCGAAGGCAGTGTCAAAGAAGCAACGATTTTAGACAAAACGATTGCGAGTTCTAAACTTGGCGGTTGTTTGATTCAAAAACTGAAACGTCTGATTTTTACACGCACCAGTTCAAAGCAAGGATTGCAAACCGTTGAATTGCCGCTCAATTTCGCCGATGCTAACGAAGACTAAGCAACCTGCCATGCTGTTGGTTCATGGCATTTTTGATTCAAGTTCAGTGATGAAGCCCTTGCGCCGTGTCTTAGACTCGCAAGGGTTTCGTGTTTATTCGCCTGACCTTGTGCCGTGCGATGGCTCGGCTTCAATCTCAACGCTTGCACATCAACTTGAATCGTTCATTCACACGCACCTTGCCGATGAACGCTTTTCCATCATTGCGTTCAGCATGGGCGGATTGATTGCACGCTATTACCTTCAATGCCTGAACGGCACAGCTCGCGCCCAAACGCTCATCACACTGGGCACACCACACAACGGAAGCGCATTAGCCTTTTTCAGAATCGGCGATGGGTTCAGAGACTTGCGTCAAGGCAGTGCGCTGATTCGCACCTTAAAGCAAACCGAAGACACACTTCGCTCGCTCAACCCGCTTTCCATTTACACGCCGTTTGACCTGATGATTGTGCCTTACACGAGTTCGATTTGGCGCATTGCAAAAAATGTTTCCGTGCCACTTCCGATTCATTGCGGCTTGCTTTCTTCGCCCAAAGTGCATCGCTTGATTTTTTCTCACTTATCACACCTGCAATCCTTAAATTTGCCTGCACTCAACATTTCACAGTCCGTTTCACCGTTATGAAATCCGCAGTTCAATCTTACCTTGAATCTTTACAAGACCACATTTCGTCGTCCATTGAGAAAGCCGATGGCAAAGCCAAGTTTATTGAGGAAGTTTGGCAACACGCATCGGGCGGCGGCGGCAGAACGCGCGTCATTCAAGACGGCGCGATTTTTGAAAAAGGTGGCGTGAATTTTTCCGCTGTGTCAGGAATCTTGCCTGAACGCATGGCGGCGAAAATGAACACCGAGCCTACGCCCTATTTTGCAACTGGCGTTTCCGTTGTGATTCACCCTTACTCGCCGATGATTCCAACAGTGCATTGCAATTACCGATACTTCGAGCAATACGATGCACAAGGCAATGTGATAAAAGCGTGGTTCGGCGGCGGCGCAGACCTTACGCCCTACTATCCGTTTCTCGAGGATATTCAGCACTTTCATCGCGTTCATAAAGCCGCTTGCGATAAGCACAATCCTGATTACTATCCGAAGTTCAAGGCGTGGTGCGATGAGTACTTTTTCCTTGCGCATCGTGGCGAAACGCGCGGCGTTGGCGGAATTTTCTTTGATTACCTTTCTGAAAATCTTGAATCGACCTTTGCCTTTGTTCAATCGTGTGGGAATGCGTTCACCGAAGCCTACTTGCCGATTGTCGAGCGGCGCAAGCATGAGCCGTTTGGCGAAAAGGAAAAACATTTTCACCGATTGCGGCGCGGCAGATATGTGGAGTTCAATTTGGTTTATGATAGAGGCACGCTCTTTGGCTTGGAAACACGCGGCAGAACGGAATCGATTTTAATGTCGCTTCCCAAAGAAGCCGGCTGGGAATACAACTACGCGCCTGCCCCTGATTCACGCGAAGCCATGCTCTACAAGTGCCTTCGTCCAAGAGATTGGCTGAACGAAACGGCGATTTGAGTTCGAATCCGTATATTCACGGCTCTTTTGTTTTCAATGCACATCGTTTCAACACATCATTGGATATGCTCGACGTGGCTTCACACGAACAAACGACTTCTCGCGGCGTTTCGCCGTCGGCACAGTATCGCACGCATTTTTGCGGCGACCTTCGCAAATCGAATGTTTCCGACACAGTCAAACTTGCAGGCTGGGTTCATCGCAAGCGCGACCACGGCGGATTGATTTTCATTGACCTACGCGACCACACTGGCATTGCGCAACTTGTTGTTGAGCCTCACAACTTATCTCTTTTTCAGGAAGTTGAACACTTGCGCGTCGAGTCTGTTATTTGTATTGAAGGCACGGTCATTGCCCGCGCCCATGAAGCCGTGAATCCGAACTTGCCAACCGGCGAGATTGAAGTTGTTGTTACCTCGCTGACGGTTGAAAGTGCCGCCGAGCCAATGCCCTTCCCGATTGCTGATGACGTTCCAACGTCGGAAGAATTGCGCCTGAAATACCGCTTCCTTGATTTGCGCCGTGAAAAACTTCATCGCAACATTCTCTATCGCTCCAAAATCATTGCGGAAATTCGCCGATACCTTTCGGAACTGGGTTTCAATGAGATTCAAACGCCGATTCTCACTAATTCTTCACCCGAAGGTGCGCGCGATTACCTTGTGCCCTCGCGGTTGCACCCAGGCAAGTTTTACGCACTTCCGCAAGCCCCGCAACAATTCAAGCAACTGTTGATGGTTGCAGGGTTTGACAAGTATTTTCAAATCGCGCCGTGTTTTCGAGATGAAGATGCACGCGCCGACCGCAGTCCCGGCGAGTTCTATCAACTTGATATGGAAATGTCGTTCATCACCCAAGACGACTTGTTCAAAGTGTTGGAAGGACTCTTTGAGCATATCACGCTTAAACTTTCGCACAAGCGCATTATGCAACTGCCCTTCCCGCGCATTAAGTATCTGGACGCAATGAACCGCTATGGAACCGACAAGCCCGACCTTCGCAACCCACTCGTGATTGAAGATGTAACGGAGATTTTCAAGCACTCCGCATTCAAAGTCTTTGCGGCAAATACGGAAAAAGGCAGATGCGTTAAAGCCCTGAAACTGAAAGGCAGAGCCAATGAACCGCGCCTTTTTTATGACAAAGCCGAAGAGTTCGCCAAGAAAGAACTTGGGCTTCCCGGTTTGGCTTACATTCGCTACAAAGACGGCGGCGACGTTCAAAGTCCGATTTACAAGTTTCTTTCTGATGCGGAAAAAGAGGCTCTCATCAATGCGCTGAACATTGAAACAGGCGATGTGGTCTTTTTTGCGGCAGGCTCTTGGGAAAAAACATGCAAAGCAATGGGCGCAATTCGCAATTACTTCGCTCCGCTCTT
>Ga0308406_1000309_pt1 | contig 23753 bp, 15 predicted proteins | sample HotsprSampleMSe1_FD_203474 | JGI IMG/M metagenome (GOLD analysis project Ga0308406, IMG submission 203474) | Hot spring phototrophic mat microbial communities from Mushroom Spring, Yellowstone National Park, Wyoming, United States - 20060911_MSe1 ...
CTGTGGGTGCTGTGGTTGTTACCTTGACCCCTGGAACTTTCAGCGGGCGCTGCTGGGCGGTTGGGGCTGGGGGCCTTGGTACTGCACGGTATTTTCGGGGCACGGTCCGTTTCGCACGATGCGGTCGAATACGCTGTTTCTGGGAGGAAAGGATGTCACCTTTCAGGTAAAACCGCTGGTCGCTGTCAGGCAGCTAAGGTTTACCAAAAATCCCATCAAGGCCAACATTGACTCCACCGATCTTGATGTGACTGTTAGGGCCTCACGGGCAGGGCTTCAGGATAGGGATTTTGCGGTCTTGGAACTCAATATCGTGGATCGACCAAGCGAAGGACAACTCACTTTTGGCGACCGAATAATCGGCGTTCGATTGGTGCCAGGAGATATTACCACTGCGATGTTCAATATTGTCTCAAGCAATAGGGCTGGGAACTATGTGCTTGAGGTAAGAATCATAGATGTCAGGCGACCCGATGGGCAGGGTGGTTCGGACAGCATCGCGGATAGGGTTATTATCGGTAGCCCAGTGGAGATCACCTTGACCGTAACGGAACCGTGAAGAGCAGAGTAGCGGCTATGGTGGCGGCAACCGTCGTGGCGGCTGGTAAGCAGCGCACCGGGCGCTGAATACGCCCAAAGCTAAAAATCTGTGGGACGTGCCCTCGCGGGTGCGTCCCTTTTCATTTGGTGCTTCATTGGTGCAACGTGCCGTCGCCCAGACTCCAAGCCAAAGCTTGATGACGCGCATTATGAGCGGTGGACGGTCAGCCGCCCTGGCATCCCGGCTGCCAGGCGGCCAATCCGGGCGGCGCATGGCGTCTGGCGGCGCTCCAGCTCGCTGATGAGGTCTTCTGCCATTTCCGGCGCAACGGCCAGCAGCAGACCGCCCGAAGTCTGCGCGTCGCACAGCAAAAGTTGGTCGGTTTCGGTCACTTCCGGCGCGTAGGTCGTCCAGTCATGCAGAAAACGCCGGTTGGCATGCGTGCCGCCGGGAACGATACCTTGCGCGGCATAGTGTCGCGCCGCCGCCAGGATGGGAACAGCCGCCAGGTCAACTTCTGCCGCGCAACCACTAGCGTGAGCCAGATTGCGCAGATGCCCCAGAAGGCCAAAACCGGTGACATCCGTAGCCGCCCGGACGCCGACGGCACATGCGGCTTCGGCAGCGGCGTGGTTGAGGGTCCGCATCAGTTGGATAGCTTCACCGATGGCGCCGAGCGTGTCCACGTCGTTTTTGGCAGCCGTGGTGATGACGCCAACCCCGATGGGTTTGGTCAGTACCAGCCAGTCGCCCGGTCGTCCGGCGGCGTTGGTCAGCATCCGGTCGGGCGCAACCGTGCCGACCACGGCCAGCCCGTAGATGGGTTCTTCGCTTTTGATCGTGTGACCGCCGACGATACTGACCCCGGCCGCTTCCGCCACGGCGGCTGCACCGCGCAGGATGTCGCCGAGAACCTCCGGTGGCAGCCGGTCATCGGGAAAACCGACGAGGTTAAGCGCCACCCGTGGCGTGCCGCCCATGGCATACACGTCACTGAGGGCATTGGCGGCGGCAATAGCGCCAAAGTCGGTTGGGTCGTCCACGATGGGCGTGAAAAAGTCCGTTGTCAGCACAAGCGCCAGCTCATCGGTCAGGCAGTACACGGCGGCATCGTCGGCCGTGGCGCTGCCCACCAGCACCTGCGGATCGCGGAGCGGTGGAAGCTGTCCCAACAGGGAAAACAGATAGCCCGGCGGTTGCTTGGCGGCGCAGCCGGCCCGTTTGGCCAGTTTGGTCAGGCGAATGGGCAAAGTCATGACGGATTTTCAAAAAGACAGGAAAAACCTGAAGCCTTGTTGACATTGCCAAAGGCGTTATTGATGCTGAAACAACTTCTCCCGGAAGTGCAATGTTGGCTGGCGGGTGTACCTGGTTTTTTGGGAGTTATAGCACCGGTTGTGGAGGGCGCCCCCCGCGGACGGAACGGAAAGGCCATCACGCTTTCAGAAGGAGGTAAACCCGATATTGAAGGCGACCGGGAAACACCGCTGTGTCGCTGGGGTTGTGGCCCTTGTGGTTGTTGTGCTGATGCTGGGCGTGCTGCCCGGCTTCAGCACCAATGCGCATGTGGCGCGTCCGTCGGACCGGAAGGCGTCCGGTTTCGTCCCTGAGCCGCAGCTTTACCGCACGCTGTTTCACACCATTTTTCTGCTCAACGAGCAGGCGGAGGAAGCGGAACGGGCTGGGCGGACAGATGTGGCGCAGGCGTTGCGGCGCGCGTTCAAACAGGAAGCGGGCCTGGAGGTGGAGCAGGGGGTGGTCCTCGACCGGTTGGCGGCAGAGTGTGAGCAGGCGGTGCGGGCGGTGGATGCACGGGCGCGGGCAATCCTTGCGGCGCGGCGGGCGAACTATCCTGACGGGAAGCTGCGGGCGGGACAACAGCCGCTGCCACCGTCGGCGGAACTGTTTGCATTGCAGCGGGAGCGGGAGGCGGTGGTGCTGCGCTACCGTGACCGGTTGCAGGAAGCCTTTGGGCCGCGGGCGTGGGAGGAGTTTGACCGGCGGGTTCTGGCACGGGTTCGGGCGGGGATGCGCACCAGCCGCGCGCTGGCGCGTGGTGGGGAGGGGCAGTCTGGAACAGGCAATCCGGTGCCGCAGACGCCAACGGAAGCTGTGGCTACTGGAGTGACCCTCATCAGTTATGACCCTGAGACGGGTCTTGTGACGGGGGTGGCCACAGTCGAACTCGATTACGCAGCGCAGGACTGGTATATGGGGTGGGTGACATGCAGCCTTCGCGACGGGAACGGAAACCCGCTGGCGAGCCAGAGTGCCGAGGACACCGACGGGGATGGGACGGTGTCGGTCATCGTGCAGATGGTGGGGCAGGAGGGACTGACCTACGGGGCGTGTGGAGAGTACCGCCTACGGCTGGGGATTTATGATCCTTTCTGTGGGTGCTGTGGTTGTTACCTTGACCCCTGGAACTTTCAGCGGGCGCAGTTGATCGGTGGGGGTTGGGAGAATTGGTACTGCCTGGTAGCTTCGGGGTACGGTCCGTTTCGCACGATGCGGTCGGATGAGCTGTATCTGGGAAGAGGGAATGTCATCACTCAAGCCAGAACGCGGGTCATTGTTCGGAATCCAAGGCTTACCAGGAATCCCATCAAGAAAAACCAGGAATCCACCCATCTTGATGTGACTATTAGCGTCTCAGGGTCAAGGATCCGACGTGGGGATTTTGCGGTCTTGGGAATCACTATCCTGGAAGGTCCAAGTTCAGGAATCACTTTTGCCCATCCGCCACCGCCAGGACAAGAAATCGCCATTGAGTTGCCGGAACGAAACAATACCAACGCAAGGTTCACCATTGGTTCGGCCAATACGGCTGGAGACTATTTGCTTGAGGTAAGAATCATGGATGTCAGGCGACCCAACGGGCAGGGTGGTTCAGACAGCATCTTTGACCAGGTTACTGTCAATGATGAAGGCGTGAAGATTACCTTGACCGTAACGGATTAGCCTTACCCAGCGTTGCCCAACACGTGTCCTGCCTTCTGTGAAGTGTGGATGGTAGCTACGGTAGAATGTCCCCTGTCAGTGTTCCAGACTGCACACGTATTTTTGGAAGGGGTTCTGAACGTTAGGCAATGGCTGCAAAGCCGTTCGGAAAGTTGGAAAGTAAGAGTGTGGCTATCGGTTATTTCATCACTCGAGTTATTTGCTGTTTCGGCCTAGCGTTTTTTCTCGTTACCCTGCCGGGTTGCTTTCCTTTTGCCCCCTCGGCTTCGGGAGGTCGGGCACCCGGGAGGAGTGAGTCCCCGACCCGCACTGTAACAGACAGCAGCGGCCGCCAACTTGTGCTGCCGGCCAAGCCGCAGCGTATCGTGTCGCAGACGTTGGCGACCGATGAAATCTTACTTGCGTTGGTTGCGCCGGAACGCTTGGTGGCCCTAAGTCATCTAGCTGACGATGCGCGCTACAGTTACTGCACTGACCGCGCCAAACTTGTCGCAGGGCGGTGTGGGGCGAGCGCCGAGGCCATTCTTCAGTTGCGGCCCGATCTCATCTTTGTCGCTAGCTACAGCCGGGCTGAACTCGTGGAACTGCTGAGCGCCAGCGGCGCTCCCGTTTATCGGTTGACGAACTTTGGTGGCTTGGCCGACATCAAAGCCAACATTCGCGCCATTGGCGAAGCGGTTGGGGAAACAGCGGCTGCCGAGGCCCTTGTGGCCGAGATGAACCGCCGCTTTGCAGCCCTCAACAAACGAGCGCAGCAGCGTAAGCAGCCGCTACGGGTAATGTCTTTTGGCGGTTCACACTTCACAGCCGGCGCAGGAACAACCTTTGACGACTTGGTGCACGCCATCGGCTGCATCAACGTGGCTGCCGAGCAGGGTGTGGTCGGCTTTCGCCAGATTAGCTCCGAACAGCTTTTGGCGTGGCGACCGGAGATCATTGTTGTCGGTGCCGAGCAAGGAGAAGAGGCTGCTGTGCGACAGCGGTGGCTCGCAGACCCAGTGGTGGCTGCCGCCATTGGCCGTGACCCAAAGCGCCTGGTCGTTATGGAAAGCCGCGCGCTAACAACAGTTTCCCAGTACCTTGCCGACGCTGCCGAACATCTCGAAGCTCAGCTTTTTGGAAGCTCCGCAACAACTGCCCCCTGAAACTGAACGCCTATGCGATGCTCACTGACCCCTTGTCGCTTGGGCATGCTGCTTTGGCTTGCTTTCGCAGGCCTTGCCATGGGATTTCCCCGTGGACAATATCAACCCGGCAGCAACGTCACCCAGGCAGCAGTTGTCGAGTCAACTGTTGCCCCACCCTTCCCCATTCAGCCACCCTATCCGTTTGCGGTCGGAGAGAAGTTGACATACGAGTTTAGCTTTTTTCGCTTTCCCCTGGCCGGCAAACTGGGAGAGTTAGTCTTATCGGTTGTGCCGCTTGATGAAGCCCAGGCCGCAAGGATGACTCTTGCTGCCCAATTCAAGTCGGAAAACGACTTATGTCCATGGCCGGCACTACCATCACGGCTAGCCTTTCGCGCCCACGCCCAGACGCGCGGCTTTCTTCCTGCGCTACTGCGGCTGGACATACAAAATGAGTACCTCTCCGTGGTGGAAACTGAAGACCTCGGCCTTGTTTACAACCAGCGTCAGTTGCGCGAGCGGCAGCGCCAACGTCTCCAGATAACCTGCCAGTTCCGTGCGGCAGGAAAGCGCACCGTGATAGATCGGGGTCATGATGGCACAGTGCGCTGCCAGATGCTTTCAGCCCGAGGCTGGACAACTGACCTGCAAACCTTCTGGTATGTCCTTCGTACGCAACCACTCACGCCCGGTAAGGTGATCCCCATGGTGTTGACCGAAGATGACCGGGTGTATGACGTACCGGTTGTGGTAACGCAGGACCTTGAGCGTATTGAGACCGAGGCTGGGAGCTTTCGCGCTCGCAAGCTGGAACTCAAAGCCTACGAGTCTGGTTTTACGCGCTACAAGGGCAGCTTTCTCTTGTGGGTCTCAGAAGATGCCGCCCGTCTGCCAGTACGGGTACAGTTCAAGGCGCGGGGTGTTACGGTGACAGGTAAGCTGGTGGATTACACGCTGCGCCCTCGACAACAACGCCGAAGTACGTAGCCTTTGCAATGGCAGTCAAAAGCAAGAAGGCAAAGAACGAGAATCTGGAATACATATCCAAATTTTCGTCAAGCACAACAAAGTCAGACACGCTGCCGCCCGCTACTGATGGCGTTGAGGTCCTTTTGATTGCGGGAAAAGAATGCGTTTCCGGACACCCAGGCCCGGCTAAGCTTGCAAGACGCTATGCTTTTTGGTACTTGGTTTGCTCTACACGTAGGGTCTAAAAAATTTCCGCGCATTGTTCCGGCAGAAGGACCCCGAAGTTTCAGCTTCTCTTGTCTGCCTTCCAGTTTGCTTTTTTGATCAAGGCAGAGGAAGCCGACTCTGCTTGGGACAAGAAACCCATCACCAGAGGAAAACCTAGATGATAGCCTATACACCTTCTTTTGCGACTTCTCTTAGGATACAGCGGGAGCACTGGGCTCGGTTGCTTCTACTGTTGCTGTGCCTGGGGACGTTGAGCTTCAGTGCCCTGGCCCAAATTGGGACGGGAACCATTCGCGGTACAGTAACCGATGAGCAAGGTGCAGCGATTGCCGGGGCAACAGTAACGCTGACCAATTCGGCAACGGGTGCCACCCGCACCCAAACCACAAATGATGCCGGCACTTTTGCCTTCACAGGCGTTCCGGCGGCGACCTACACGCTAAAAGTCGAAGCCACAAACTTCAAAGTCTATGAACAATCCAACATCCGTGCCCGGGTGGACGGAAGCACAACCCTGAACGTGACGTTGTCGGTTGGGGAGGCAACGGAAACGGTGACGGTGACGGGCACTGGCACAGAAGCTGTTCTCAACCGCCAAGATGCCAGTATTGGCAACACGATTGCTCAGCGACAGATTCTCGAACTGCCCCTAGCGGCACGCAACATTGCCGGGCTGCTCAGCTTGCAGCCGGGCGTGGCCCCGGACGGCTCGGTGAGCGGGTCACGCAGTGACCAGGGCAACATCACGCTCGATGGGGTGGACATCAACGAGCAACAGAATAACAGTGCCTTTTCGCCCGTGCTGCGCACTTCACCAGAAGCTGTTGAGGAATTCCGAGTCACGGTAAGCAACCCGAACGCTAACCAGGGGCGATCGTCGGGGGCGCAAATCTCGCTCATTACCAAAAGCGGCACCAACGAATTCCACGGCTCGGCCTTTTTCTTCCACCGCCCGACAATTGGCAACGCCGGCAACTGGTTCACCAACGCCATCGGCCAGCGGACGCCACGGGTATTGCAGAACGTCTTTGGGGGCGCCATTGGCGGCCCCATCGTCAAGGACCGGTTGTTTTTCTTCTACAACTACGAAGGACGGCGTGACCGCTCGCAACAGTCGGTTTTGCGGGTCGTCCCCCTGCCACACTTGGGGCGGGGCGAACTGCGATTCAATGCTGTCAATGCGGCAACCGGCGCACCGGTCGGCATCCGGACGTTGACGGCGGCGCAGATCAGCCAGGCGTTTCCGGCACTGGCGGCTGCCGGCGGCGGTTCGGCGCTGAACCCAGCAGCGGTGGCGTACCTGGCGCAGGCAGCCAGTCGCTATCCGGCAAATGACACCGGCGCCGGAGATGGCGTCAATACCGGTGGCTTTCGCTTCAATGCGCCGACCCCGTTTGACTTCAATGCCCACATCGGACGGCTTGACTGGAAGGTAGATAATGCCGGCCGGCACACACTGTTTGCCCGCGCCAACGTACAGTATGACGTGTTGACTGAAACCTCCTTTTTCCCTGACACCCCGGCCCAGCGTGTCTGGTCGCACCCGGTTGGCATTGCGGCCGGTCATACGTGGAACATCAGCAGCCGCTGGACCAACGTCTTCCGCTACGGCCTGACCCGCTTTGCGACCAGTCAGCAGGGGGATACCTCGCAGAACTTCATTAGTTTTCGGTTCGTATTTGCGCCAACCTTCAATGCCCGGACACTTGACCGGATCGTTCCGACGCACAACTTCACAAACGATACGACGTATGTGTTCCGCGACCATACGTTTCAGTTCGGAACCAACATCCGCATCATTCGCAATCGGCGGACGGGTTTTGCGCAGGCTTATGATTTTGGGGTCATCAACCCGATTTTTTACGCCCAGAGCCTGACGGCTCCCATCAACACGTTTGCTATCAACAACCTAGGGCTGGCCATCCAGCCCGGCCGGGCCGTGCCGGTGCGGGATGCCGTCAATGCGCTCATCGGGCGCATCAACCAGTACACGGTTTTCCTGACCTACGATCAACAAGGGCGATTGCTTCCGGCCGGTACACCCACGAAGCGATCCTTTGCGGCCGAAGAGTATGACTTTTACTTCCAAGACATCTGGCGCATCCGGCCAAATCTCACGCTGACCTACGGCATCCGCTACGGCTTGAGCCGACCTGTATATGAGCAAAACGGCTTTCAGGCCGGCACAAACATTCCATTGGGTGACTTCCTACGGGGGCGCGCGCTTGGCGCTGCGCAGGGGCGGCCATTCAATGAACTCATCACCATCCGGCTGGCCGGCCCGGCTAACGGTGGCGATCCGCTCTACCAGTTTGCCTACAACAACTGGCAGCCACGGGTAGCCATAGCGTGGACACCCGATTTCAAAGAAGGCTTCTGGGGCAAGCTCTTTGGCACCCGTCAGCAATCGGTGTTTCGCGCCGGTTTTGCCCTGACCAATGACTACTTCGGGCAGCAGATTGCCGTGCAGTTTGACCAGCGCAACACGCTAGGCTTTGTCCAGCAGCAGCAAACATCCTTTGCGCAGTTTCGACTGACAGGGCCGCCCTTTGCGCCACTTTTTGTTGCGCAGGGGCAGAGCTTCCGCAACTTCCCCGGCATTAATCCGCTACCCCAGTTGCGTTTTCCGCTAACCCAGCCAGACGATGGCCAGCAGCGGATCGAACAGTCCATTGACCAGACAACCCGCCTTCCCCGCAACTTCAGTTGGAACGTCTCGTATGGGCGAGAATTTCCAGGCGGTTTGTTTTTTGAAGCGTCGTACATTGCCCGGCTAGGACGGAACCTGCTGGCACAGCGCGATGTCATGGCGCTCAACAACCTTGTCGATCCGCGCACCGGTGTGGACTGGTACACTGCGGCCGGTCAGCTTGAGGACCTCCGCCGCAACAACACACCAATTTCGCAGATTCCCAACATTCCGTACTTCAACAACATTCTCTTTCCGGGCATTCTAGCCAGCCTCTTTGCCGGCTTTGGCGGCATTCAGGCCGGTATGACGAACAGCCAGGCCATCTATGCCATGCTTCAAAATCCAAGTGCGTGGGGGCTGCTAGGTCCGGCTGACTGGACAACCATCCAGCTTATTCTCAACAACAGCCCACGCCCTGGTGGCTATGGCATCAGCGGCATCTCTCCGTTGGGTGAGGACCTGTTTTTCCATCCGCAGTACGGCGCTCTCAACACGATTGGGAGCTTTGGTACCTCGGATTACCATGGGTTGGCCATCACAGTACGGCAGCGGTACAAGAACTACCTGACGTGGGATTTCAACTACACATTCTCGAAATCGCTCGATGATGCCTCCGGGCTTCAGACGGCAGGCTTTTTTAGCGGCGGCGGGTTTGTGCTCAATCCGTTCCGGCAGCGTGACAATCGGGCGGTTTCAGACTTTGACATCCGTCACGTCATCAATGCCAACTTCGTCGTGCAACTCCCATTTGGGCGTGGACGTGCCTTCTTTGGCAACGTCTCGCGCTTGGTGGATGTGTTTATCGGCGGCTGGCAACTCGGCGGTATTGCCCGGTACAACTCCGGACGGGTAGCCGGAGCGGCAACCGGTGACGGCACGGCCTATGCGACCAACTGGCAGGTGCCCAGCAATGCGGTGCGCATTCGCCGAATTTCGTCTTCGCCGACGCGCGGCAACAATCCCAACCTCTTCCGCGATCCAGTCTTTGCCTCGCAGAGCTTCCGCAGCGCCAAACCTGGCGAAACTGGCGATCGCAACATCTTCCGGTTCCCAGCTTTTGCCAACCTAGATGCCAGCTTGGCGAAGAACTTCACGATGCCGTGGAGTGAAAATCAGTACCTCCAGTTCCGGTGGGAAGTATTCAACGTGACCAACTTCCAGCCATTTGGAGGTGCCCGACCATTTGATGGCGTGCAGACCCTGGCGACGCCGACGGATCCATTCCGCAGCCAGCCGCTGCCCAACTTTGGGCGGCTCACGTCCGTGCAGAACCCGCCCCGGTTCATGCAGTTCGTGCTGCGGTATGTATTCTAAACATTGGCCACAACTCTGTTGGGGGTGCTCTGCACCCCCGCTTTTTTCTTTGGTTCGACGTGGCAGGAAGACAGCCTGATTGCTAAGCCACCGTGGCTGGCCAACCCCGGTTGACGTGTCCAACCACTTGCCTATAGCTTATTTCCCAGCCATCGCAAAAAAACCTTCAGTACTGTCGCCACTGCTCACCTGACGCTATCCCGACGCCCCTGTTTTGGCGGACGTGTTTGTTATGCCTGCTCTTGGGACGTTCCTTGCCCACTACGAAATCTATGAAAAGCTTGGCGCTGGTGGGATGGGGGAGGTCTATCGGGCGCGCGACACCAAGCTCAACCGGGACGTGGCGATCAAGGTCCTGCCGCCGCACCTGGCTAGCGACCAGGAAATCCGGTTGCGGTTCGAGCGCGAGGCCCGCGCCATTGCGCAGTTGTCGCATCCGAACGTACGCGCCATCTATGACTTTGATGTGGTAGGGGAGACGGCCTTTGCCGTCATGGAATATCTCGAAGGGGAGTCCCTGCGTGGACGATTGCGCCGAGGTCCGATTCCCCTTGTCGAAGGGCTTCACATAGGGATAGCCATTGCCGAGGGGCTAGCTGCCATCCATCAGAAAGGCATCATTCACCGTGATCTCAAGCCGGAGAACATCTTTCTGACAACTGACGGACAGATCAAAATTCTCGATTTCGGCGTGGCCCGAATGGTGAAGTCAACGGTCATTTCTGAAGATGAAGAAACCCGGCATGACAGCGATACCTTCAGCACCCTGCCGGGCATGGTCGTTGGCACAGTAGGGTACATGTCGCCGGAGCAGGTACGGGGTGCGGCGCTCGATGGGCGTAGCGACATTTTCGCGCTCGGCTGTGTCCTCTTTGAAGTCTTTACCGGGCGGCGTGCCTTTCAAGGTGCAACCCCGGCGGAAATCACCGCTTCGATCCTGCGAGATGATCCCTTTGATCAGCTCGACGACACAAAACTGCTTCCGGCCGACCTCAAGCGGGTGCTCGTCCGGTGTTTGCAGCGCCACCCGGCGCAACGTTTCCAGAGCGCCCAAGACCTGGCGTTTGTCCTGCGAACCCTGCTGCCAACGCTTTCCGAGAAAACCAGGTTGGACCTGGCCACACAGCCCGCCGACAAGTCGGCGTCACCACTTCCGACGACGCGCAAGCTGCTCCCGGCAACGGTGCTGATCCGATCCGGGACGCTCTGGTGGATAGGTGGTACTCTGCTGTCCGTCGTGTTGTTAGGGGGCGTTGTAGCCTTTCTCTGGGGCGGCCAGTCAAAGCCGGCGTTTTTGACCTATACCTACCTGACCAACGCTGGAAGTGACACATCACCGGCGTGGTCGCCGGATGGGCAGAGCCTAGCTTTTGCTTCTCGGCGCGATGGACGGCAGCGCATCTGGGTCAAGCGCATTGCTGGTGAGGCCGTTGAGGTTGCCATTACAGAAGGCGACGACAGCCGCCCACGCTATTCGCCCGACGGCCAGCAGATAGCCTTCATCCGCCAGACGAATGACGGTAGGACAGCACTTTATGTCGTATCGTCGCTGGGTGGTGAACCGCGCAGAATTGCAAGGGAAGCAGTAGATGCTGACTGGGCACCGGATGGCCGCCGGTTGTGTCTGACCCGGTGGGCGCGGGGGCAAGGCATCACTTCAACTCTACTGGAACAAGTAGAAAGTGATGGAAGCAACTTGCGCCTCATCACCCGGCTTGAGGGTTGGCGGTTGCGTTGCCCGCGCTGGTCGCCAGATGGCCAGTACATTGCTCTGGTCAAAGATGTTGTTGCTGGTAATGTCTTCTCGCCATTGGTTTTGGTCAAGGTCTCCACCGGTGAGACGCGCCAGCTTGAACCAAAGGAGCGTGGCGGCTACTTGTCGAGCCCGGCCTGGCTGGAAGACAGTTCGGGTGTGGTGGTCATCCAAGCTACGTCGCCGGAAGCACCGAATATCATCACCCCGGCGCGGGTGCTGGTGTTTGACGTGCGTACTGGAGAGCCCCGTATGGTTGCCGCCCTCCCGCACGATACACCGATGTGTGACATTCGGAATGGAAAGCTGGTTTATGAAGCGCGCTCGCGGCGCGGCAATCTCGTAGAGGTGCGGCTTGGCGTTCGTCCCGGGGAACCACCCCAAATGCGCGTTCTGGCCCGGGGCACGAGCATTGACCGCCAGCCACGCTACACACCGGACGGCGAAGGGCTGGTGTTTACATCCAACCGCACCGGCAACAATGACATCTGGCAGCTTGATTTCATCAGCGGGCGGTTGCGTCCACTCACGACCCACCCGGACACCGACTGGGACCCCGCAGTGGCACCGGATGGCACGGCCCTGTACTGGAGTTCCAACCGCAGCGGAAAATTTGAAATCTGGACCGCCGCCCCTGATGGCACGCGCGGCCGGCCGCTGACGTCCCTTAGTGCCAGCGCCCAGAACCCAACTGTGTCACCCGATGGCAGGGACATCTTCTTCACCGTCAGCGACCATCCCCAGTACGGTCTGTGGCGGATGAAAACCGATGGCTCCGATGGGCAGCGCCTGGTGGCTGAAATGCCTGCCCGGTGGCCGGAAGTCTCCCCCGATGGGCAGTACCTGCTCTATGTGACCACCATGAAGGAAGGCACCGGCAATGCCATTCGGGTTGTCCGCACGGCCGATGGTGAACAGGTCTTTTCCATTGAAGTCGGACTGGGTGGTTTGAGCCACGGCCGGGCCCGGTGGACACCCGACGGGCAGCGGATTGCCTGGGTTTCAACCATTGGCAATGGCGGTATTTTTGTTCAGGACTTTCGTCCTGGAACGGACACCAGCCGGACGCGCCGCCAGCTTGTCGGAGACATCTTCGGTTCGCCGCCAGAAAGCTTTGCCTTCTCACCCGATGGCCGGACGCTGGTCGTGGCCGCCAGTGATGACGCGCCCAACCTGATGCTGTGCGCCGGGATTCCAAGCCTGACACCCTCCGGGGCATTGGGCCTAATGCGCCGATGACCACACTCGATTGGGCTGTCATCGCTGCCTATTTTGCCTACCTCATTGTGGATGGCCTCCGCGCCGGCCGGCGTGGACAGACTTCGGACAGCTACTTTCGGGCAGACCGGAGTCTGGGCTGGTGGACGGTCGGCCTGTCGGTGATGGCTACCCAGCTTTCGGCCATCACGCTCGTGGGCGCCACCGGCCAGGGCTACACCGATGGCCTGCGCTTCGTACAGTTTTACTTTGCGCTTCCCATTGCCATGGTCATTCTGTGTGTCACGGCGGTGCCGGGTTTTCACCGGGCCAATGTCTTCACGGCCTACGAGTTTCTGGAGCGACGCTTCGATGCGCGGACGCGCGCGATCACCAGTCTCTTTTTTCTGCTGTCGCGGGGGCTGGCTACATCGGTTGTCATTGCGGCGCCGGCCGTGGTGTTGTCCGTGGTGCTGGGCTGGCCGGAAACCTTTACGGTTTTGGCCATGGGCGTCGTCACGACGCTCTATACCGTCTTGGGTGGCGTGCGCGCTGTGGCGTGGAACGATGTCAAACAGATGGTGGTGATTCTGGTCGGGCTGGTGGCGGTGCTGTGGGTACTGGTTGCCAAGCTCCCGCCGTCAGTTTCGTTGTGGGATGGGCTGCACGTGGCCGGTGCCACGGGACGCCTCACCGCTGTGGTCTGGTCGTTGGACTGGCGCGAGAAGTACACTGTCTGGTCAGGGTTGCTGGCCTCGTTGTTTCTGTTTCTGTCCTACTTTGGCTGTGACCAAAGCCAGGTGCAGCGGTATCTGGCCGCGGCTTCGGTGGATGCCGCGCGCTGGTCACTGCTGCTCAATGCCTTCGTGAAAATTCCCCTCCAGGCAGCCGTGTTGCTGATTGGGGTGCTGATGTTCGTTTTTTACGTGTTTGCGCCGCCGCCGCTTGTGTTTGCTGGAAGAGTGGAACTGGCTGATGAAACCGCACGCCAGACCTACACCCAACTTGCGGCCGACTACGCTCTGGCAACGAATGACCGGCGGCAGGCAGCCCTTCGCTACGTGGCCGCCCGGCGGGAACATGCGGCGGCCGTGGCATCTGCCGAAACGGCTTTTCTGGAAGCGCAGGCGCGGTGCGACGCGCTGCACCGGGCGGCCACGGAACTGCTGTCCGGGACGACCGGCCGCCCCTATGACGATACCAACCACATCTTCCCAACCTTTGTTCTGTCCCAGCTTCCGACGGGGCTGGTTGGGTTAATGCTCGCGGCCATCTTTGCCGCGGCGATGTCCACAAGTGCTGGGGAACTCAACGCGCTGGCGACGACGACGGCTCTAGATATGTACCATCGGTGGTGGGCACCGGAGGCGTCTGAAGCCGAGCTTGTCCGGGTTGGCAGGCTGGCAACGGTTTTCTGGGGTGGCTGGGCCTGTGTCGGTGCGCTCTATGCAACGCATCTCGGCTCGCTTATCGAGGTCGTCAACCGCTTTGGCTCGTGGTTTTACGGGTCCCTGCTGGGAGTTTTCGTACTGGCCGTGGCTGACCCACGGGCCCATGGATGGGGTGCTGTCAGCGGGCTTTTGCTAGGAATGGGTGTCGTCTGGGTGTTGGCGGCAACCGATCTGGTTGCTTTTCTCTGGCTCAATGCCGTGGGTTGTCTGGTAACGTTTGTCGTTGGCGTCATTGTCAGCCGCATCCGCTGGTTTGGCAGGCGGGAGAAGCAGTAACTGGGAGAAACTCTGTGGAGAGCAGGTTTCAAAGACCACGCTGGCTCGCTAGGTGGTTGGGCGTGCTCGTTTTATGAGCTGGCGTCTGACATCCCCGTGATTGGGTGACTGGAATGGAGATGGCGTGAAAACGGTGGAGATTTTTCGTCAGGGGCAGCTTTTTCTCAGAAACGGCAACACCCCCGGCTTTTACCGATGTACCGGTGGTGGTCATCGCTGGACGCAGCCCGGAGACCTACCCCTGGGGGCGACTGGGACGGCGACGGACGCGATACGATAGGTATTTTTCGGGCAATGGCGCAGAGTGCCTAGTTCTTTTTTGAGCAGTGCCAATGCTTCGGGGCCGCTGCCGACGCCAACCAACTGCGGGCTAGCAGTGACCGCCCGGTGGTTGGCAAGTGGCGGTGAGGGGTGTGGAAATGAAGCCTGGAGCTGGCTAGACGTTCGCCCTAGCCTGAAGTCCGAGGCTTGCTGCGAACTGGTCAGAGATGCCGCTTCCTTGAGGATGCGCCGGCGCAGGAGCCAGTAAAGGCCGCTTCCGTGACAACATCGGCCTTGTGTCCGAGCAACTGCCCGAGTTCAAGGGTCAGTACCACCTGGTCAAGCAGGCTCCGGCCAGGTTCAAATTCAACCAGGAAGTCAACATCACTGTCCGCCCGGTCTTTACACGTACGGCAGACCAAAACACCCGCACGTTGTACGCTCCAATTTGGCGCAAAGGTGCAGAATGTCTTCCCGTTTCTCTTGCAGCAACGTGCGTAGGGTCATCGCCGAATCCTCTTCACCTGACTCACCCGTCCGAGCGGTTGCCAGCCCATCGGCTCGGCCGAATCGCTGTGAGATGGCTACTGGCTGACGAAGCGATACTTGATGTCCATGGTCGTCGTGACAGGCTGCCCGTTTTCCTGGGCTGGGATGAACCGGATGCTCCGCGCAGCGCGCATGGCTTCCTCATCGAGACCACTGCCCAGCCCGGAAACTAGCTCGACGGTGCCAATCCGCCCGTCAGCGCGAAACTCAACCCGTACCACGACAACGCCTGTGACGTTCCGCATGGCGGCTTCCCGCGTGTAGCGCGGTTTGTCCTGTGACAACAGGACAACACCCGTACGATTGCCCGCCCCGGCGGATGGTGCCGACGGTTCGGCACGGGACGATTCGGCACGGGAAGGCTGACTGTCCGGTGCCGGTTCAATCCGTGACGCAGTCGGCGGCAGGGACCATGTTTGCGAAATGTTGGCCTGTGACCCGTTGGCCGCCTGAACAGGCGGTGGTTCGTCCGGGGGCGCAGAAGGCGGCGGCGTGGCTGGTGGCGTCGGCTCGGTCCGTACCGGACGCGCTAAGTCGCTTTCAATCCGCCGGACAGCAGCCGCAGCTAGCGACTGCAGGTCGGGATCGTCACCTTTGGTCAGTGTGCGCAACGCCGGTAGCGCCTGGGCTGCATAACCGCCCAACTGTCCCAAGGCGATGACGGCTGCCTGGCAGACATCGCGGCTCTGATCGGTTGTGAGACGTACGAGAGGCGTAATGCCGGGAAGAGCAGCCGCGCCGAGCCCGCCCAGAGCCAGCGCTGCTGCCCGCCGTAGTTCGGCATCGCTGCTGCGGGTGGCTTCGATGAGGGCTGCGGCTGGTTCGGCCTGCGACGGTTTCAGCAAACCCAGAACAGCAGCCGCCGTGACACGGTTGGGTTCGGTTACATCCCGAACCATGGCTGTCAGGGTTGGGACGGCAGCTAGCCCCGGCGAACCGATGAAAGCCAACGCCCACATAGCCTGTTCCGCTACACGTGGGTCGTTGTCCCGCAGCGCCTTGACAAGTTCTGCTGCCGCTGGCGCTGCCGCCGGCCCCAGCTTCCGCAGGGTGAGAGCAGCGCGCAGGCGGGTTTCTACATCGGCATCCGAAAGCTGTGCAGCCAGTTGCGCAACTGTTGTCCGGTTGCCTGCCGCGTTTTCCGGCGGTGACTGTCCTTGGACAGACGCGCCGGACAGCGTTAGCCAGCCAGCCAACATTAGGGCCACGAGACGCAACATGGAACTGAGATCGTGCCGGGACATCACCGCCGACATCGCATCATGGCCCTTGGTGTCACGAGAAGGCCGCCATGAAGGTTTTAAGCGCATGTGGGTCATTGGACTTGATCCGTCCGGTGAAGAAATCACCGGCGCCGGGTTGGTATTCACCGCGCCATATTTGTAAGAACAGCTCAGGTGATGTTTTCAACACCACGTCGGCCTGATCCGTCAATTTGCCCTTGGTTACGCGACAAGCCTTGGCATCCAGCGTCACTGTCCATTTCTCGTCATCTAGCGAGAAGTAAAACGTCGTCGGCTTGGTGTAGGCTCCGGGGCGATATTTCTTCTCGAGGCTGTTGAAGATAGCCGCAATCGGCGAGCTGGATTTGGCTGGCATGACGCCTCCTTGGTGTACTCACCCACCAATGCAGGGCATCGTGCGGCTTGGCGGGATAAAGTCAGGTTCGTTGATACGGTGCCCGGCTTCTTTTTGGGCAACTGCCGCTAGGATACGCTCAGCCAGTTCCTGTTGCCCGGCCCCGGCCCGCAGCGCATCGCGTAAATCATACTCAACAACCGAAAAAAGGCATGTCCGAAGTTTGCCGTCAGCGGTCAGCCGCAGGCGACTGCACGCGCCACAGAACGGCTCGGTGACAGGGGCGATGATGCCAATTTCACCCGGTGCACCATCGGCAAAACGGTAACGCCGGGCCGTTTCGCTGGGCGACTGTCCAGCGACGGGGATAAGCGGATAACGTGCATGAACCCGGGCGAAGACTTCTCGGCCCGGTACAACCAGTGCCGGTTGCCATCCGCCATGTCCATCGAGCGGCATGTATTCAATAAACCGCAGGCTTACGTCCCAAGCGCGGGCAAAGTCGGCGAAGTCTTCGATTTCGCCGTCGTTGACGCCACGGATGAGCACGCAGTTGACGCGCACCGGCGTGAGCCGGTAGCGATGCGCCAGCTCGATGGCGCGCAACACGCGGTCAAGCGCCCTGACGCGCGTCAAGCGGTGGAAGGTTTCTTCACGTAGGGAATCTAGGCTAATGTTGACGCGCTGCAGTCCGGCTTCGGCAAGAGAGGCAACATAGAACTCAAACCGGTAGCCGTTGGTTGTCAGTGCCAGGTCTTTCACTCCGGGTATCTGACGCAATCCGCGCGTCAGCGCCACAACTTCGTCACGCAGCAGCGCTTCGCCACCGGTGAGGCGGATTTTTTCAATGCCCAAACCAACAAAGACTCGCGCTAAGGTAAGGATTTCCTCGACCGTGAGAAGTTCTTCGTGGGCTTTTTCTGCGACACCTCCATCCGGCATGCAGTAGGTGCAGCGAAAGTTGCACCGGTCGGTGATAGAGATGCGCAAGTCGCGGATAATGCGACCATGCGCATCGCGCAGAAGCGGAGGCGAGTAGCCAAACAACGGCTGAACAGTCACAGCGTGCGTGTAGGTCATTGGGTTTCCAGCCATCAAGCCGTAGGCAGGAGCTTAGCGGTTTTCCCAAAGACGGCAAAGAACGCCTCCCGTCACCGGTCTTCTACTTCGTCGTCGTGGTAGATGCCAACGAAAAGCCGTCCGTCCGGCCCAATGCTGGCGCGGTACATGCCTGGTGAATTGAACGGCATGGCGATGTTGCCCTGGCGATCAAGGACAATAGCGCCACCCACCCCACCTAGGGCGACAAGTTTGCGCAGGATGACCTCTTCGGCGGCTTCCTTCAAGGACAAGCCTTTGTAGGCCATCAGGGCTGCGATGTCATAGGCGACGACCGACCGGATGAAATACTCGCCGTGGCCGGTACACGAGACGGCACATGTAGCATTGTCGGCATAAGTGCCGGCGCCGATGATAGGGGTGTCGCCGACCCTTCCAAAGCGTTTGTTGCTCATCCCGCCGGTTGAAGTCCCGGCTGCAAGATTGCCTTGGGCATCCAGCGCCACTGCGCCGACCGTTCCAAACTTGCTTACATGCGTCTTGTCGGGATGAAGCTGTTGGGCAACTTTTTTGCGCTTGGCTTCTTCCGCTTTGATTCTTTCAAGTTCGCGCCGCCCTTCTTCCGTCCCGAAGTATTTTGGCGAAACCAGCGTCAGCCCCCGCTCGGCGGCAAATGCCTCAGCGCCGCTGCCAACCATCAGAACGTGCGGGGAGTGCTCCATCACAGCCCGGGCAGCACGGATGGGATTTTTGATGCGTCTGACGCCGGCAACGGCTCCAGCCGCCCGATTAGCTCCGTTCATAATCGAGGCATCGAGTTCACACGTCCCAACATTGGTAAACACAGCGCCCCGGCCGGCATTGAAGATGCCGGAGTCTTCGAGCAAGACAATGGCCGTTACAACCGCATCCAATGCTGAGCCGCCGCGTTGCAACACCCGATAACCGGCCGTGACGGCTTCGGTCAACTTCAGCCGGTACTGCGCTTCGCGTTCTGGTGTTGTGGACTCTTTCTTGATAACGCCAGCTCCACCGTGGACGGCAAAAGCAATCGGTTGGGACGAAGCGCCGCGGACGATTGCCGCCGCCGTTGTGGTGAGAGCAGTGGATAAAAATGCACGACGTGACCAAACGTGGTTCATGTCAGAGGTTTCTGTAGAGGGATTGCTTCCAACCAGGGCGTAAAGTCATTCGGAGGCGGTGTGCAAAAATGCATCTGGCGTTTTTCAAGCGGATGCCAGAGCGTTATTTCAGCAGCATGTAGCATTTGCCGTGGCGCACTGCGACCGGTTTCGGCAGACAAAGCTTGGTTGGCCTGCCGGCCATAGACCATATCACCCAGGATGGGATAGCCCATGTGGGCTGCGTGGATGCGTATCTGGTGTGTTCGGCCTGTCAGGGGCTGAAAACGCACCAGTGACCAGTGGGGCCCACGCTGCAGAACAGTGAAGTTGGTCTGCGCCGGTTTGCCGTCAGGCAGCACCCGCCAGCGCGGCCACAGAAACGGCGATCGCCCAATCGGAGCATCAATCGTCCCGAACTCCACGTCGAGATAACCAACCACCAGCGCCAAGTAGGTTTTGGCAACTTCGCCTGCCTGAAACAGGGGTGCAAAGGCCCGTGTGCCGCGGTCATTTTTGGCTACTAACACCAGCCCTGACGTGTCCCGATCCAGCCGGTGCAGTAACATGGGGCGGTTTGTTCCACTAGAAAACGCCGGGTAGGTAAGCAAGCAATTGATGAGCGTCCCGGTGCGTTCCTTGGGTGTTGGATGGGACAGCATCCCCGGCGGCTTGGCAACGACCAGTAGCACGTCGTCTTCGTACACTACCGGCAGGCTAAATTCGGCTGCTGGCAGGCAAACCTGCTGCGGCATAACAAGTCGCCAGCGAACGCGATCTCCAGCACGCAGTCGCCAGCCAGCAGTGCGCGTCCGAGCGTTGACCCAAATTTGTCCTTCGGCTACTGCCCGGCGAATGGCCGTCAGCGGCCATTCGCCGAGTTGCGCCCGTACGAATTCATCCAGCCTTTGCCAATGCGCCGTTGGTGGGACGATTACTTCTGCTTCCAGCCACAGTTTGCTCACCGCCACCGCCCTACGATGGGAATATCACCCGGACTGCCGTAGTTGACTTGGATATGGGCAAAGCCAGCGCTGTTGATATTGCGCAGGAAAAAGACGCCTTGGCGGTAAATCCCAATGCTGTCAAAACCTTTGCCTGTCCAGTCGCCAGCTACGGGGATGTCGCCGGCCTGACCATAGAAAAAGTCGCTGTCAGCAAAGCCGGACGTATTGCTGTTGCGAATGTAACAAAAGCCGTTTGAGGGGCGGAAACAGCCAACAGTTGTTGTACGGTTGCCGTCCCAATCGCCGACAATCGGTAGGTCATTCGGATTGCCATAGTTCACCACGATGTCGGGAGTTCCAGCGCTGTTGGCATTGCGTAGGAAAAACGTTCCATTGCGATAGACGCCGATGGTGTCCACACCATCACCATCCCAGTCGCCGGCCAGAGGAATGTCGCCGGCTTCGCCGTAGGCAAACGACAAATCGGCAAAGCCCGGTGTGTTGCTGTTTTTGAGGAAAAAGACGCCATTACGGAAAATACCGACCGTGTCAATACCATCTCCGTTCCAGTCGCCAGCAATCGGGCGGTCGCCCGCCTGGCCATAGAAGAAGCTATTGTCGGCGAAGCCCGATGTGTTGCTAAAACGCTGATAAACAAAGCCATCCGACGGCCGGAAGCAACCGACCGTGGAGGGCGGCGGTGGCGGCGCGCCGCCGGTGACATTGAGTGACATCTGGTAGGTGTTGCGGGTGTCGTTGAACAGGAAAACCCGCAGGAAAAACAAGTTGGCGGGCCCTGTGTTGGTGAAATCAATGGTTTCGCTGTTGCTGGTCGAGTTGGAGATAGCAATAGGCTGGGGCTCCTGGTTGCGATAAAGCTGCATGTCAATGTCGCCGAAGTTATGCGTGAAGTTGATCGTTGCGAGGATACGTGCGCCGGTTGTGGCCTGAATAGCATACCAGTCTTCAGAAACTTCCTTGACAACGAGGTTATTGGCATTGACAGGCAAAGTGACGAAGCGCGCTTCGTTGCGGGAGTCGTTTGGCTCAAAGGCATCGTCTGAACCGCCGTTGAGGAAGTTGTTGATGCTGGGGGCAAAGGTGGAAAACTTGCCGTAGTTGTCAAACAGTTGGCTGGGTGGGACACCACAGGCGGCCGGCCCGCAGCTCAGCACGCCGATGAGAAAGCTGCCCTGGCTGGTTGAGTACCAGATACCGGAGCCGCTCGAACCGGGTTCTGTGACGCCCTGATTCCAGTTGACCCGGTAGCCGCCCTGCAATCCGGTACTGCCGGTGCAGTTGGTGTTTTGTCCGGCGAGTGTGCCCAGCGACCGCCGCAGGAAAGAGAGTTGGGGTTGGGAAATGGGCGTGCCGACGTCCGGGTGGTGCAGGGCAAACACGTTTGTACCATCCGGGCGTGGGCTGGTGTCCCACCCGGCATGGAACAGATTGCGCGGAATGACACCGAGAATCTCAAGCAAGGTGTGGTCGCTTGGTGCATTGGTTTGAAGCAGCGTTGCTCCGGTCGGGGAACGGAAAAAGTTGCTGTTAACGACACCGCTGTTGCAGGCCGTGGTGCGGTAAAACCAGAAAGCCTGCACGCTTTGGGCCTCGGCTGCTGTGCTAACACAGTGGTTGGCTGTGAGAAGGAAGGGGGCAAAGTCGCCGCTGCGCGTGGTAAGTATCGTCCCGCTGCAGACGGAGGTGCCGCCACCGGTCTGAAAAACAATGCGCGCCACGCTGTCTTTTTCCGGTTCAGGTCCGCACATGGCGTCGAGATTGCAGGCCCCGGCTTCGGGCCCGCTGCCCTCCACCTTGCCGGTTGTCTTGACCGTCGGGGGCAGGGGACTGTCCCAGATGTGCGCCACTTCCGTTACACGGAAGGGAGCTGTTCGCCCAGTCGGTTCCAGCCATTCGACCACGGCTGTCTCTCCAGCCAGAACATCTGTCCAAAACTCACCGCTGCCAAAAGGCCCCTTGCCAGTGTAGGGCCCCGAAACAACGTGGTCAGCAGCGCCATACACGTAGAGTTCGGCACCCGGTGGCAGGTCAACGCCCTCGAAGTGCAGGCGTAGGGCTGCTGCGCCGGGTGAAGTCAAAGCAGCGGCATAGCCGGTCAGCATGTCGCCGCTGGTTTTGGCACGCACGGTGCCCAACCAGCGCCGTTGCGCCAACCAATCCTGCCCAACAACAGGGCGATTGGCGCCAATTTGATTGGGGGCGACAAACAGCCCCTCGGTGGTGAAAGGGGGTAGCCGGTGCGCCAGAGTCATACATGCTGTTGGAGAGAGCCGTTCGCCAAGCAATCGCAGGCTGGGAGGGGCGGCTGGTCGAAGATGGTTCTCTCCTCGGTTGGCCGCCGGAAGCTGGATGGTCGGTGGGATGGTGGCTGACTGGGTGGCCGCCGACCGGGGCAACCAGCCAAAAAACAGCACACCAGCAAGGGTACAGAGGCTAACCACGGTCCATCGGAAATACATAACAAGCTCCTTTTTTCAGAACCGCCGCCAGGTAGCGGAAGGTGAGGTAGGGCAAACCGGAGATGTTCCTGTCTGGCCACCGATGTCATTAGTGGAGTGCTGCACGGCTTGTTTAGTTAGGGGCGTTGTTCATGAGGCGAGCAGCAATGGCTTCGGTAAACTCGGTGGTGGTTGCTGTACCACCCAGATCGGGCGTCTTGATGCCGTCTTCACTCAGAACAGCAAACAAGGCCGCCTCAATACGGTCGGCAGCTTGGGGCTCTTCGATGTAGCGCAGCATCATGGTGGCGCTTAGGATCATTGCCGTTGGATTGGCAACTCCGCGACCGGCAATGTCCGGCGCGCTGCCGTGAACAGCCTCAAAAACTGCCATGCTGTCGCCAATGTTTGCCCCCGGCACAACGCCCAGCCCGCCAACAAGCCCTGTGGCCAAGTCAGAGAGAATATCACCGTAGAGATTTTCCATCAGCAGCACGTCATAGCGTTCCGGGTGCATCACAAGCTGCATGCACATGTTGTCCACGATTTTTTCTTCAGGCTGCACTTCCGGGTAATGCTGGACGACCTTGCGGAAGCAATCCAGAAACAGCCCGTCCGAAAGTTTCATGATGTTGGCTTTGTGAACAACCGTGACCTTCTTGCGTCCATGCTTACGGGCATAATCACATGCAAACCGGGCAATTCGAGTCGAGGCACGCTCGGTGATGACCTTGAGGCTTTCCACAACGCCGGGGACGACTACGTGCTCTAACCCAGAGTAGAGGTCTTCGGTGTTTTCCCGCACAACGACCAAATCAACGTTTTCATAGCGGGTCTTGACGCCGGGGATGCTTTTGACTGGTCGGACATTAGCATACAGGTCCAGCGCTTTGCGCAGCCCAACATTGACGCTAGTAAAGCCGCCGCCAACCGGCGTTGTCACCGGGCCTTTGAGCGCCACGCGCGTGCGGCGGATAGAAGCTAGCAGGGCATCGGGAAGGGGCGTGCCGTGTTCAGCAAGCGCTTGTGCGCCGGCCGGAAACCGTTCCCAGGTAATATCCACACCGGCTGCGCTCAAAACACGCAGGGTTGCAGCCGTGACTTCCGGGCCAATTCCATCTCCCGGAATAAGCGTAACGAGGTGCTTCATAGAACCTCCGCCAGGAAACCTGCGACTTTAGTCGCGGGAGGAATGGCGCTTGCGCGGTGCGCACCCTGTGGTGTGTAATACAGCCTATGGTTGACATCGCCAGCAACAGGAACTGCGTCT
>Ga0308406_1000336_pt1 | contig 22513 bp, 37 predicted proteins | sample HotsprSampleMSe1_FD_203474 | JGI IMG/M metagenome (GOLD analysis project Ga0308406, IMG submission 203474) | Hot spring phototrophic mat microbial communities from Mushroom Spring, Yellowstone National Park, Wyoming, United States - 20060911_MSe1 ...
CGGTGGAGACGGGATGGGAAGAGTGGATGGGGAGGGTCAGGAACTGGATTGAGACCCGGTTCAGTGTGATGGTGCGGTCTTTGGGCCTTCACCGCATAGAAGCTTGGTCCTTCTGGGGCCTGGTGGCCCGGGTAAACCTGATCCTCTTGGTCCACAACCTCATTCGTAGTCGGGTGCTCCTGAAGATGGCTGGAGTGGAGTTATGAGGTAGCACACGAAGGCATTTCAAAGGTATCTAAGGGGTCTTGAGGGCAATCTGTGGCGCGAACCGGCCTAGACTGGGCTACTGGATCAACCCAGGTTCCCGTACCGTTCAGTTGGGGCGGGGAGCTGCATGCGCTTATCAAGGCAAGTACCATGGACAAGGCAAACCGAACCTTCATCACTTTACCTCCTGGATGCTGATCTTGCGGTACACCCGCCCCACCAACCGGATCTCGTCGGGGGTGAGGATGGGGCCTGAGGGGTTATCCGAAATGAAGACCCAGCCGCGCTTGACCTTTCTGGCCCTCTTCACGGCCAGGCCGTCTCCCACGATCTCCACCAGGTACACATGGCCGTCCCGGAGATCCGTGAGGTTAGGGTCCACCAGGACGTAGTCCCCGTCCTTGATGCCCCTATCGTCCCCGGTGTCCATGCTATCCCCGTCTACCCGGAAGACCAAGGTACCCGCCCTCAGAACCCCCTTGGGCACGGCAATATGCTCCACCGTGGGCCAGGGCGGTCCGGCGGCGGCGGTCCCAATGACCGGGAGGACCACGTAGGCCTCGCCGGGCTGCTCCTTGGCCGGGCGGACGAAGGGCACTTCCAAGCCCGTGGCCTCAGAAAACTCCTCGGGGGTCCAGCGAAGGGCTTTCAAGTAGGCAGACAGGCGCTCTGTTGTGAGCTTTAAAGGGTAAAGCTGGCCTAACTCAAGAGCAGAGATAGTCCTTTGGGCAATCAACTCTTCGCCCAGTTCGTTGGCTGTTCTGGCGGCAAGCTCTTCTTGGGTTAGCCCAATTTCTTCCCTGCGTCTACGCAGAGCTTCAGCCCAAACTGGGCGGCCCTGAAGCACCTTGGGCATAGCCATAGTATCTCCTATAAAGCCAATGCTAAGCTAATCAGGGCATGCTAGCACTTATTGACTGTTTAGATTTCTATTGCTAACATGACGGCAGTCATGGAGCGGATGCTGACCCTAAAGGAGGTGGCCCAAATCCTCAAGGTTCACCCCCTGACCGTCTATGAGTGGGTCAAGGCGGGCAAGCTTCGCGCCTACAAACTTGGCCGAGTCTATCGGGTGGCCGAAAAGGACCTCGAGGTTTTTTTGGCCTCTTCTAGCACTGAAATTCTAAAGGAGGCTTCCTATGAGTAACCCCAAAGTAACGGACGTGCAGGATTGGTTGAAAGGTCTTGGGTACAGAAGGTGTGATTTGTTCACTTCAAGTGAAGGAAAGCTTTCTTCTTACAAGTTGAAAGCCAAAGAGCCTGAGCTAGCCTCCTACCTGCCTATGGATCGCATTTGCCGGGCCCTAGGGGTTGGGACTACCCAGTCTTTTTCCGGGTTTTACCTGGTACATCTTACTGAAGACAAAAAACCCTCTTGCTACTACTTCTGCTACTACTTCCAAGCCAGCTTCCATATTGAGGAGTACCCTGTCGAGTTGTTCGTAAGTGTTGCGGGGGACTTGAGCGGCCCCTTCCCAAGTGGGGTGCCGCTTGGGCACAACATCTACAGTGAGATAGCCGTTGGCCCCATACCAATGGGGCGAGGTCAGAGGAAGCTTGCCCTAAATGTTGCTAAAGAGGCAGTTAGGGCCGCAGAGGCTTTTGTTGCGGAGTTTCCCGATGCCACAGTGTGGGCCCTGCTGGAGACCAGGGGCGGACGAGGGGGGTGGAAACAGAAGGTAGCCCGTATGTTGCTGGGGTCTGCACAGAAGCTTGCTCAAGAGGAGGCAGGCTATGGGAGCATTCGTGCCTGAGTGGAAAGCCCGAATGAATCGGCTTGCCCGGCGGGGCTACATCGTCAGGCTCTGCCGGGAGATGGGACCCAGGGACGCAGAAGTGTGGTATCGGGCGAAGGCCTTCATCATCTGTGAGAGAGTCTACCAGTCCAGTCGGCGGGAGGTGGCCCAAAGCGGCTGGACCTCCACCCCAGAGGAGGCCCTGCGCCAGCTTCAAGGCGAGCTAGGGATTGCAGACGAGCTAGGGATTGCAGAGGAGGAAATATGGCGCGCTTGATGAACGTTCAGGAGGCGGCGGAATACCTGGGCGTGCCCGTGTCTTACATCTACGAGGCCGTGCGGGCTATCCCTGGACGGCCCTCACACCTGCGGCACATCCGCCTCGGGAAGCGGCGGTACACCACCCAGGAGTGGCTGGAGGAGTGGATTCAGCGGGTGGCCTCGGAGCCGGAGGGGGCCTCTACTCTGGTCGGACAGGTGAGCGTGTTTAGGGAAGCTGAGAGCTAACTACCTCTCGAGGGGCTTTCATTGGAGACGATATGGACGCAGAAACCCGCACCAAAATTGACGCCTTACGGCAGAAGAACCCAAAGCTAGCGCAGGCCCTCGAGGAGGCCTACCGGGCCATGAAGGGATTCCAGGAACCAGAGGCCTGCGTGAAGAAAGTCGAAGAAGAAAATCCCCCGGCGGATGAGCCTACCGCCCTACCCAAGGTGACCACGAGCTCGAGAGAGCCGGTTCAGAAACTGACCAACTGGAAGGAAGTACGGGAGTTTGAGTGGCGGGACTTCCTCTCCAATGCGGAAGCCCTGATGGCCCGTTGGGGCCACCTCGAGCGCCTGGGCCCCCTGGCCCCCCTGGTCCGGCTCCTGCTGGCCTTCGCCATCCGCGAGGGGGCCAGGCTTGACCCCTCGCGGGAAGCCCACGTCTTTCTGGCTCAATGGGAGGTGGCCCAGATGCTGGGGGTGACAGAGCGCACTGTGGAGCGCTGGCTGTACGACCCTCGCTACGCCACATACCGGGCCGTGGCGGGCATGTGGATTGCCTGGGAAACCTGGTACACCTCAGGGGAGGGCATCGGCGAGGCGGGCGCGGTGAAGGGGGGCACCCTCTGGCGGGTGCGGGTTCGCCCCGTTCTCCGTGATCGCCCGCTCAAGGTTTTGGCCCCCTTCCTGGCCCTCCCCTGGCGGGACTTGGGGAAAGACCGTGCGGAGGGGCGCACCCGGCGGGGGGTCTTGAGTGCTCCAGACTCAATGTCGGGATATAAAGAGGATCTACAATCAGGTAAAGGAATTACTCTCCTGGTATTAGTAGGTAAGCCGTTAATCACCTGGCAAAATAAGAAAATTTCGTTACTATATCCCGACACTGCTCGAGACATTCGGGAACTACTCCAAGCAACGTCCATACCCGGGGGTAGAAATGGCCGCAGGAACTGGGCTCAGGCGGTGGCCAGCGCCATCGCCCACGCCCTGGGCGACCAAAGAAGCCTGCACTTTTGGCTCAAAGTGGCTTGGGCCGCCCTCAGGGCTCTTACCTTCGGGGGAGGCGAGGGACCTATGCGGGTCCTTTTGCGGGTGATTCTGATGGCCCAGGAAGCCCGCACGGACGGCTTCGCCCGGAAACCGGGGGCCTACGCCCAGGCCCTCCTTTGGCGAGAAGGCTGGTTTGACCTAGTGCGGCCCTATGAGGACTTCAAGGTCGGGGTGGCAGCATGCGGCTTGACCGGATGAAACTGACGGCCATAGCGGACGTTCTTCGTTCCCTGGTGGAGGAGGCCCTGGGTGAACCGGGCCGCGTGGCCCGCCTTTCCATCCCCACGAGCCCGTCTGACAGGGTTCAGGTCTTCGTCAAGGCCCTCGAGGAGGGGAGCATCTACCTGGGTCTCCGGCGGCCCGGGGGAAAGGAGGATTCTCGAGAAATCTTAGCCCTGGCCCGGCACATGGGCCTGGTGCCCCTCGGGGATCCCGAGCGGCGGTACGGAAATGAGCATAGGCCCCTCAAGGGGCCCCGGGCCTACTTGATCCTGCGGTGCGAGTTGGACTCCTTGTCTGGGAGGGAAGGTTCATGGACGAGGTAGCGTAGGAAAACCGTGTCTGGTGATCTTGGCAATCATAGGGGCCTACTTCGCCGCTATCTGGCCTCGAGGGATGGCCCCCATGGCCGGGCAGGAAGGCCAAAGCGCCCCCCAGAGCCAGGTGGTCCTGCTCACCCCTCCTGAGGCAAGCGTCCGGGTGTGGCGGCCGGATCACGTGGGCAACGTGTAGCGGCGGCGAGGTCAAGCTACGCTATGACGGGGAGGCCTCCACGGTGTGAGAGCGGTGGCCGGGTGGGAAGGTCAAAGCCCGTGTGGAAGACGCTTGCACGGGCGTGGAGTGCCGCCTGGTCCTTGCCCGGCTGGGCATAGGGGACGTCCACGTGGGCCTAGATACCTGCCAGGGGCTGGAAATGCCAAAGTGACACCTTTTGCTTTAGAATATTTCTATGCCAACTATCACTAGGCGGCCAGGTAGGCGTGTGGTCAGGCTCATGACCCGTAAGCGCGATCCCGTGCTTCCGTCATCCCTGCCCATGGAAGACTTGCTCTACGTCCTTTTAGGCAACCGGGAGGCTGCCCGATCCATCGTGGCGGAAACCGAGGGGGATTTGAGGCGCTTGGCAGGTATGGAGGTGGATGACCTGACCGTTCTTCCCGGAATCGGGGAGGGGGTGACAGCCAAGTTGGCCGCCCTTTTCGAGATCGTGACCCGGATTATCCGCGGCCAGCGCTAACTGGCCGCCATGCCCGGGCATAGCGGCCGGCCGCTATGCCCTTTTTTTGCCGCAAGGGAGCTTTCAGCCTGGAGGCGTGGCCCAGTACCAGCGGAAGCCCATAGATCCCCAGGCTCCCCTTCAACCCGGTCGAACCTACGAGCTGGTGCTTTCCCCCCGGTCTGGAGATCTGAGCCGGGTTACCCGGGCTGACCTGGAGCGCGCCCTTAGGGCCAAGTACGGGAACGTAAGGGTGCTGGACTGGGGCAAGCGGGGCGGGGACTGGGTGGTGCAGATCAGAGTAGAGCCTGCGGGGTCGTCAGGGGCTGCGGAGTTTGCCAGCACGTCTGACCCCTGGGCCGTGCCCCCCAGTTATGGCGGCGGCGGGTGCGGATCCATGCGGTGCCCCCAGCCCATGGGCTATGCCCCCACCTATAACGGCCTGATCCAGCCTGCCTTTCTTCCCGCCCTGCCGGCGGTTCTCACCGCGGCGGCGGTGGTGGCCATCCTCTACCTGATCTGGCGCATCGTCGCGGAGTTGAAGCAAGCAATTGAGCTGGTGCCCGCCCCAGCCCGGGCTGTGGCGGTGGCGGGGACGGGTATCGGAGCGGGGGCCTTGGGCCTGGCCGCCCTAGGGGTGGTAGCCCTGGCCCTTGTGGGCGGAAGGAGGAGGAGACGGTATGCGTACTAGGAAGAAAAAGTCGGGGAAAAAGAAGAAGAAGGGCTACAAGAAGTAAGCCATAGGGGGTAGGCATGGGATTTCGCTTGACCTTGCCGGAAGAGGTTCTGGGCCAGAAGGCCGTGTTGGAGTCGGAGTCAGAGGGGCAGGCCCAGGAGGTTCACGCTGTGTCCTTGGAACAAGGGCGCTTGGACCCCGTTTTGGAAGAGGCGGTGGCCTCACAGCCGGTGGTGGCCAGGCCCAAGGAGGCCTCCTCTGAGCCACAACCGGAGCCGGAGGCCTCCCAGCCCCAGCCTCAACCTGGCCCCGCTCCCCGGCCCAGGCTGCCCATTGGTGGCTTCCTAGCGGCGCTTGGAGCCGGGGCCATCGTTCTGGTCGGCATGGCCCTTGGAATGAAAGGAGGAACTGGTGGACAACCTACACCCTCAGCCGGAGCCTCAGCCGGGCCCGGTGTCAGCGGGGGAACCTCCGACCTCTACTGACGATTCCGTGATGGGCTTCGAGCCCCTGGAGGGGGAAGAGGCCTTCTCGGATCTCCCACCGGAGCCCGAGCCCGTTATTCCCTTCACCGGGGCGGAGCTAGTCCAGGCCACTACCTGGATCCTGGTCTTAGGGCTACGCCTGCAGACTCCCGAGGAAGTACAGTCCTTCACTGAGGCCTTCCAGCGGGGCATTGTGCCCATGCTTCCCCCCGCTCAGGTCTTGGACATGCTCAAGGTGGGGGAGGCCCTGGCTCAGTACGGCATAGGGCGCAATCGCCTTCCTGGCATGGGGGGACTGGATCAGCTTCCCCCTTGGCTTCGCATCGTCCTGGGGGGCGTGGTGGTGGCCCTATCGGCCTACGGAGGTGCCCGTGCGGTCCAAGCGATCCGTCATTCTACCCCTCCTCCTGGCGTTGGGGGTGTCGATCATGCTCAGCCGGCCCAAGCTTAGCCCTAACCCTTCTGGGGCTTATATTGTCCTGGACCCAGGGCATGGCGGCAGTGACCCCGGGGCTGTGGATCCCACCACTGGCACCCGGGAAGCGGATCTCAACCTGGCCCAGGCCCTGACCTTGAAGGAGTACCTGGCCCGCTTGGGGTATAGGGTGGGCTTTACCCGCACCACGGATGAGTTCGTGCCCCTTCCCGAGCGCATCGCCCGAGCCCGGCGCCTGGGGGCTCGCCTGTTCGTGAGCGTGCACCACGACATCCCCACGGCCACCCGGCCCGGGGTGTACTACTCCCCTCGCCCAGGGTCAGAGGAGCAGGCCCGCACCATCGCCGCCGCCTTGGGGCCGAACGCGTGGGTGCTCCCCAGCAGCGCAAGCCGCTTTGGCCGCTTATACATAGACGACTTCCCGGGCCCGGCGGTTCTGGTGGAGTTCGGGCCTACGAAGCCCACAAGCCGGGAGGAGCGGATTGCCCGAGCCCAGGCCGTGACCAGCCCCATCGTTGAGTTTGCCCGGAGGTACGTGGTGTGAGCCGTTGGATTCAGGAGGCGGTGAAGCGCCCGGATCGGTTAAGGCGCTACGTGGCCTGGGTCTATGGGCAAGAGGGCTTTACGCAAAGAGGAACCATCCGGGTAGAGGTTCTGAGAGAGATCGCCAAACGGAAGGACGGCCTGGGCCGGGCCGCCCGGTTGGCCTTGACGTTGTTGCGTTTGCGGGGGGAAGCATCATAAGGAAGTGAGCAAGGAAGTGAGCATGGACTTCGTAAAGCAGAATGCCTTTCCCATCGCCGTCCTGGCCGGCGGGGTGTACCTCGGCCTGGGGCGACTCAAAAACTTGCGGGAGAGCCAGGGCTGCCCCCGGTGCGAGACCGCCCAGGCGGTGGTGGCCTTCGCCCTGGCCGCCTGGGCTGGGTGGGAGCTGTGGCGGGCATACCAGGCTTGAGGTTAAGATAAGGTCATGGTGGCTAAGGGCCTGACCTTTAAGTCAAAGGAGGCGGAGGAGGTTTTCAAGATCCTTCAGTCAATGCCCCCTCTTACCGACGAGGACGCCAGAAAAGTGGTGGAAGCTATAGAGAGGGTAACTGGACGCCGCCACCCCCTGCGGAAGGTCAGGCGCAAGCATGCGGCTACTAAAGCACCCACTTTTTGACACCAACTTCTTCATAGCCCTCCGGCGTGGCGAGCCGGAGGCATATCGTCTACTGACCAGACTTAGCCGCGAACAACTGGTAACGTCAGCCATTGTTCAGGTTGAATACGCTACCGGAGAGTTCACTGTGGACCCAAGGTTGGAAAAGAGCGTGGAAGCTATGTTCCTGCGGTTTCTCGTCTTGCCGTTTGAGGGCATGGCAGCCAAAAAAGCCATGCGGGAAGCTGCAAAGATGAACCTACCTAAACTTCCTAATCCTCACAAAAAGTTGTTTGACCTCATGATTGCGGCAACTTCCTGGGCGCACAACCGCACCTTGCTCACCGAAAATACCAGCGACTTCGCCGCCTTTAACTGGGTGAAGGTGGCCAACTGGCGAAATTATGGGCGGTAGGCAGACCTTCCGGCTCCTCATCGTGGGCAAGTCGGGGTCAGGGAAGAGCACCCTGGCCCGCGAGGTCATCCGGCGCATGGAGGGGCACTACCGCCACCTGGTCATCGTCAACCGCAAGACGGAGTTCGCCGAGCTGGCCCAGGGGCGCTTTCGGGTGCGCGAGGAGGGGGACCCGAGGCCCGCCCTTCGGAGGCACCGGCGGGTCATCTTCCACGTGACCGGCTACGACCCCAAACCGTTTTTGGACGCCCTGGGCCAGGAGTTGATGCGCCTACGGGACGTCTTCCTGATAGTGGACGAGGCGTACCATTTTTTTCCTCGAGGGGCGGTACCTAAGGGGCTCTTCGAGGTCCTTACCGGGGGAAGGGAGCTTGGCCACAACGTCATCTTCGTCACCCAGATGCTCCAGGGAACCACGGGGGGAATAGACCCCGGGGTTAGGAAACAAGCTTCCCACCTGATCACGTTCCGCGTCAGCGAGCCCAACGACGTGCGGGCCGTGGCCGAGCACTTCCCCGAGCTGGGGGAGCGGGTGCGGAACCTGAAGCGCCCCGGGGGAGGCCTGCCCCCCGAGTACGCGGTGAAGAACCTGGACCGGGAGGAGGCGGGCCTGGTCCTCAGGGACCCCAGGGACCCCAGGCGGAGGGTCTGGATCAGGCTCGCCTAGCCCGTCTGGCCGCGGCGGCCGGTCGCTCTGCCTGGCCGCCGCACCACCTTTCTGGCCGCCCCGCCCGGCCGCCCTGCCCTTTATTTCCCCTCTTTCCCTCCTCCAGCCTGAGGGCGTGCAAGGAGGATAGATGGCGGAAACGGCGGCAAACGTAGCGGCGCAGGACATGCGCAAGCTGGCGTCCACCAGCAACCCCCTCGAGGTCATCCAGAACCCCATCGTTATCTCCGTGAGCGTGGGGGTTCTGGGCGGATATCTAACACGCAAGGCCCTTTACACTAGCCGACGCGACCTTTTCGGCTGGGCCAGCAAAGGGCCTGACGGGCGAATCCGCTACTACGACGTCAAGAAGGATAGGAAGGGCAACATCGTACCCGATACCACCAAAGAGGTTTCAAACGCCCGCATGAATCGCATCCTCCTGAACCCCGGCGGAGTGATCTTGGGGTCTTTACTCATCAACAATACGTTTACGGATGACCCCATGGTGGACTACATCGGCCTAGGCGTGGCGGCGGGCAGTTTTGCCAACCTCGTCATGGTCATTTTGGACATCGAATAAGGAGCGAAGAAGATGCAGGAGGCTTTTCAAAGAATCAAAGCTCTTAGGCCCAACGCCCGGCCCATCACCATCCTGAAGGGCGGGACAGACTATAGGGACTACACCGGCCGGCAGCGGAAAAAGGTGGCGGAGTTCGTGGTGCCTGCAGGGGCGTCTTGGGTTTTACCCAACCCTGTCCCCGTGGTGCTCAAGCTCTACGACACCGGCGGCGGCCAGGTACCCCACAACACGGACGTCTACCTGGCCCGAAAGACCAAGGGGTTTGACTTCCCCGAGTACCTGGGCAAAATCCAGTACGCCTCCTACCATGACCTCACGGAGGCGCAGCAGCGAGACGCCAAGTACTACCAGAACATCTTGGCCTCCCTCTCCCCCATCCGGGCGGATAGCCCGCCTGGGTTCATCTTCAAGGAGGGAGACATGCTGGAGGTCTACGTGGAGCTGGACGTTGCGATCTCCTTGAACATTAGCGACCCCAGGACCCGGCTGGAGCTGCCCATCGGGGTGGACAACTCCAACCCGGCGTAGGAGGTGGAGATGACTTTCCTTGAAAGGCTTCGCGCAGGGCTCAATCGGGGGCTGGACCTCTTTCGGGACGCTGTGCCCGTCCCCCAGCCCCTGCCCCAGCCTCAGGCGGATCCACCCGCGAGGCCCGCTCCCGTAGCCATACAGGCCTCGGGCTGGTCAACTCAGTGGCTGGATGAGGAGGACCTCGAGGCCGTGGGCCTAGCCTACCGCCCGGCGGAGTGGTTCCCCCTGGCCCAGATTCGCACGCCCGAGACCGCCCACTTCCGCATCATGAACGGGGAGCGGCGCCTCCGGCTCTACTTCAAGGGCCAGAAGACCGTGGCCGGGCAAAACCTGGCGAACCCGGACGCCCGCACCGTGAACCTGCCCTATCTGGTGGAGACTCCTCAGGGCAAGCCCGGCTTCCCCACCACCTACCACCCGGACGTCACCGTCTGGGCCCAGGTGGGTGGGGTGTGGCAGCGCCTGACTATTACCGGCATCAACTACGGCGCGGGCACCGTCACTTTCACCGAACCCGCGGGAGTGACGGGGACGATTGAGGTCTACTACACCCACGGGGACGGGCAGATGCGCATCCGGGTGGCCCGGGACGCAGGGGGAATTGACGACTCTACGGCCACCGTTTTCAACCAGTCCTTCGCCACCCTCCACTCCATTGACCAAACCAACCTGGAAACGATGATTGCTTGGCCGCAGCAGGTGGAGCTGGTGCCAGGTACCCGCTTGGTGTTGGAAGTCTTTACCCAGCAGGTTCCTATGGTCTGGAACGACCGGGCCGACCACTACGTCCACATCGCCGCCCTGGCCCGGCGGGTGGACGTCCTGGACAAGGGCCGGCTAATCTCCCTGGCGGAGATTGAGAACCGGGGCGGTCTCTAAGGGGGTGAACGTGTTCAGCGTGGGGAATACCCTGTACACGAAAGGCCCGCTCCTGGATGAGGGGGGAGGGTCGGGGGGCTTCGGCCTTTCCAACTCCTACACCGCCCCGAGCCTTTCGGGCTACCAGCCGCCCTATACCCTCCTGAACGCTGGCCCCTCCTCTGGGGGAGGGGACGGCTCCTTCTGGGGGGACGTGCAGCGTTTCCTGCAGAGCCTGGCTGGCCTGAACAGCATCATTGATCCCTACATCCTGACCGAACAGGAGCGGATGCAGCTGGAAGTTCAGCGTCGGCTGGCCGAGGCCGAGCGGGCCCGCGCCGAGGCCGAGGCCCGGCGGGCCTCCGTCCAAGTCCAGCCCGCGGTGCCCGCTTGGGTGTGGGTGGCGGTATTGGGGCTTGGGGTGGTGGCCCTGGTGCTTCTCTTGAAGGAGTGAGATGGAGCCGCTTCTGGGCTTCGTGGGGAACCTGGTGGGAGGCGTCCTACAGTGGATGGGCGTGGACCGCCAGGCCCGCGCCGCGGAGGAGGTGGCCAGAAGCCGGGAACGGCAGACCCAAAGCCTGGTGGACGGGGCCATCGCCACCTGGGCGGAGTGGCGCCGGGCTCAGGAGGCGGCGGCTTCGGCGGCCCGGGACACCAACTACTGGCAGCAGGCCACCCAGCGCACCCGGATCTACTACAACTACCAGGCCGCCCGCACCGGCCAAGCCGCCCTGCTCTTGGCGGCGGGGGCTGGCCTGCTGGGACTGGCCATTTGGAGGATGAGCTATGAGTAGCGCAACGCCCCTTTTGGTTGTGGGAGGAGTAGCCCTGGTTGCGGGGGGGGCCTACCTCTATACCAAAGCCAAGCCGAAGGCGGAGGCGACCGTACCAGGAGTGCCGCCCATGGTACCGGTGCACCCTGGGGTCACTGGGCAGCCCCAGGCGGGTACGGACCGTACCAGCCTGTGCCAGGTTCTCACCGGGTACCGCTCCCAGCTCCGGCGCTTCCAAGATGTTATGGCGGACGCTGAGAAGAAGATGCGGGACCTCGAGGGGCTGATTGAAGGCGCTTGCCGCACCTACGCTCAGGAGCCCGTGTACACCTATCGCTGCAACGGCTTCATCATCTGCGGTCTCAACGAGTGGATGGAGGTGACAGGCGTTCAGACGAACCAAAGCGCCTTCAACGCCTGCATAGCCTACGCCAAAACGGGAGCGGCGCTGGCCGGGCGTCAAGTGGAAAAGCGTGACGGGATCTATAAGTCTACCTGGCAAGACGTGGACCGCATCAACGCCCAGATCGCCCAGGGCTACGCTCAGGTGCAAGACTTGAGGAAGCAGTACGAGGCCGCCCAGCGCCAGTACCAAGAGGCGAAGGCCCAAGCCATGGAGCTCGAGCGCCGCATTGCGGATCTGGAAGCTCAGGGGGTGTTCTGCTGATGGAGTGGCGGGATTTTTTGGACATGGGCCTCGGGGCCGTGGCTTTCGTGGCCTTCCTCAAACTGGTCTTTTCAGACATAGCAGAGCTCAGGCAGGCTGTCAAACGTGTGGAGGAAGCTCAAGCCAAGGCCAACGTGTTTTTGCAAAAGATCGCCGACGCCACGGAGGCGCTTGCTCGTCGGGAGGCTGTGCATCTCAAACTGCGAAAGGAGGAAAAAAATGGATAGGACCACGTTGATCTTGGTACTGTTGGGCCTGGGCTTGGTGGGTTACTGGGTCTACACCATGATCAAGCCTGGGGGAAGCGCACCAGAGGGGGACTCCGAACCTGGAACCTTCGAGAACTTCTACCCCGTGCCTACTGCGCCCATCCGGCCTGTGCCCGTAGGCTACAACCCCGGCTACCAGAACCCAGGTGGGGGATCGCCTGGGTTTGGCCTAGGAGCCTTTGACCCTTGCGTGCGTATGCCCTACCTATGTCCACAGATTCAGACTCCTACACTTCAACCCGTTTACCCCATTCAGATGGCGCAATCGGGCTTGGCCTAAAGGGAGGTAACCTGTGGATTGGAAGGCCCTATTACCTACAGCAGACGTGTGGCTAGCGTGGGCACTGCAGGCCGCACTGGCCGTGGGCCTGGTTGCCCTTCTGGCAGGAGCCCTCATCGCCCTGGTTTCCCGGATTCCCGTGGTGGGCCCGGTGCTGGCGCGGATCATCCGGGTGGTGGCGGGGAACTATGAGCGGTGGCTCGCGGAGAGGGTTCCACGCCTGGCGGAACAGGCGGCTTTGAGCGTGGAGGAGCGCTACCGCAAGGCGAGTTCCGTTCCTCCTGAGGAGCGAGCCCGGGCCAAACTGGAAGAGGCCATGACTGCGTTGCAAGACATGGCCCCAGGCTTATCTCGGGAGATCACACGCAGGCAGATTGAGGCCGCATTAGCCCGTATTCGTGCCTCAGGTATGGAACAAAAAGCGGAAGGTGGCAAATGAGCTTTGCTGACGGCCTTCGTTTTGGTGCTGGCTTTGTAGTAGGAGGTGCCCTCATCTGGGTAGGGCTACTCCTTATTTTGGCCCTTATCGGCGCGGTGATAAACGGTGGAGAAAAACGTTGAGGTGGTCACCAACCGGGTGAGCCTGTGGGAGGCCTACAAGCAGGGCATCGGCGTGGCTCTTGGCATCCTCACGGTCTACATCCTGGCTATAGCCCTCCTGGCCCTTTTGGCCGCTCGAGCCTTGACTTCCTCGGGGCCCACCCCCCAGCCTACGCCTGAAGGAGGATCCCAATGCTCCAGCTCTTGGGTTTGAAGCCAGAAGAGATCCAGCGCCTCATCGCCGAACTACAGGAGGCCCTGAAGGCCCTGAAGGGGGAGATGGCCTGCATGAAAGCCTCCTTGGAGGCCGTAGAGCGCATCCTGGGCTACGAGTACGGCAGGCCCTCCCGTGCTCTCATGGGCCACGACCCCCTCCGCCTCCCCCTCATCGCCCAGGTGGAGGCCTCTGGGGAAACCAAACGGGTGAACGTGGCGGGCCTCCTGGGCAAGCCCGCTACGAGGGGGCACATCGTCAACATCGGCGAGGCCAGGGCCGCCATATGGTTTGAGACGGGAGCCCAGCGGGTGGGGCCTTACTACCTGCTCCCCGCAGCAGCTTTGGACCTCTCCTGGGCCCTGGAGATTTTGGAGGTCCGGGAGGCGGGGGAAGGCCCGGTGAAGATGCAGTTGCTGATGCAATGATCCCAACTCGAGCAAGCAAAAGGGGCACGGCCCACTTCCCGGAGTTGCGCTACTCCCGGGGCCCTAGGGTCATGGGAGAGACCGGGGACAACTCCTACCAGACCCTCCTGGGCTACCTGTGGATGGCGGTCCTGGACCGGGCTAGGGGCCTCCGCCTCTTCCAGGCCCAGGTCCCCGGGGAAGGGCCCTGGGCCCTGGATGATCCAAGGGGCCCGGACGTGGCGGTGTGGGCGGAGGTGGAGGTGCCTCCCCTCCCCCACCCCGCCCAAGAGGTGCGCCACCTGGCCTTCTGCTTTGACCAGGCGGCCCAACGCGTGGTGGCCTACGAGCACGCTGGCCAGGTGTGGGTGCTCCAGTGGAACCCCTTGGCTGGGGCCTACGCCATGCGGGGGCCCTTTGACGGAACGGATCCGGTTCTAATCTGGGACTTCGAGTTTGGTTACTTTCTTCCAGACTCCGACGTGCTCCTGTTCCACCTCTCTCCCGCCCGAACCCAGGTGGTCATGAGGGTCCAGCGGGAGCTTTTTGCCACGCCCCGGGTGGTCCAAAGCCTCCCCGGCCCCGCCTACCTAGACCAGGCCGTGGCCCTCCCCTACCAGGGGGAGGTCCTGGGCAGCCTGGCCGCGGACCCGGACGCCACCGGGGTGATCCTGCGAACCGACCTTTATCCTGTGCACCTCTTCGACCACGCTGCCTCGCCAGTCCTAAGCCCACCCACCTCTTGGGACCTTATCCCCATCGTGGTCACCCGCGCCTGGGACGAGACCGGCGGTTCGGCCCTCGTCACCCCCCCGTTGGAGTGGCACCTGATACCCCTGGTGGTGCAATACCCCTGGAACGAAGTGGGCGGGCAGGCGGGCGTGACCCCGCCTACCGCCTGGGTACTCACCCCCGTGGTCATTGTTCAGAACCTGGGGACGGAAACCGGTGGCCAGGCCGACGTGAGCCCGCCCGTCGTCTGGATTTACTCCCTGGTGGTCGTGGCCTACGGCCCCATAAGTGAGGTGGGCGGGCAGGCGGGCGTGACCCCGCCTGTGCAGTGGGAATATTTCGCGTGAGGTGAAACATGAGCCAGATTCTCATCCCCCGCATCGTGGTGCGCCCCATCCTGCCTCCACCACTGGAGATAGGGGCCAGGGTGAAGCCCCAGTACCTGCACTGGCAGGTGGGGCGGTACAGGAAGCGGCTGGTCTTCGGCCCGGGTGGAAGGGGAGCGGCCGACATTTGGGTTCCCGAAAGGGAGGGGGAACAGCACAACCTCATCCTGAACCAGTTTTACGACTCGCTCATCCCCCAGCACGGCTTCGTCGGCTCCTCCCAGTGGGCGGCTGTGGGCACAGGCTCCACAGCTCCAAACGTGAACGATACCCAGCTCGCCAACGAGATCGGCACCAGCGCCGCCCCGAGGCGCACCAACACGGTGCCTTCTGGGGACAGCAACGCCATAGAGCCCCTGGCGACGCACGGGGTCTACGACATCCGGCGGGTTCTAGAGTTCACGGAGGCCCAGGTGGGCGGTCTCAACCTCACGGAGTGGGGCTTCGGCCCGACCAGCGCCCGCAACGGCCCCATCATGACGCGGGAGCTTTTCCGAGACGCCAGCAACAACCCCGTGGTGCTCACACTGGCTACGGATCAGCGCCTTCGCCTCGTCTACCGGTATCGCATTACCCTGAGCCCGGTTACTGCTCAACCCATTACCGTCAATATCGGCGGCGCGGGACCGGGAGACAGGACGGCACAGTTTGTGTTGACAGGGATGTTCAGCACCCGCGATTCATCATTTAACGCATACTTCGGGGTAGACTACTTCGGCATTGTCCTGAACAGTCTTGACGGCACGTTCCGGCAGAGGCGGGGGGACCTCATCGTGGCCGACGCCCTGGCCCGCGGTACCACGTTCCAAGGGGCAGGTATGGTTGTGGTGAGTAGCAGTGCCCTGCCCCTTAACTACATCCACACAACAGAGTTCGCGACGGGTGCCGTTAAATCACTTAATTTTGCCGCCGCTTCCGGGAGGAGTAGGCAGGCTAGCGTCCTTTTCAATACAAATGAGGCGGTGATGACGATACGCTCGGTGGCCATTAGCGCCAACATTAGAACCACAAACCCACATAGCCCGACTGCCAACCTCGTATTCGATAACGGCCAGGAGTTCTCCAAAGACAACCAACACAGGCTATCGGTAGCCAACTGGCAGATCACGTGGGGACCGTGATGATTCCTGTGGTCCGTTCCCGTGCCCTGGTATTGCCCGACCCCGTTGAAGCTCCCCTCCCCGGGGCGGCGGTCTTCCCCGGTGCGCGGCAGTCGTCCCATCATGTGGCGGGGGAGGTAGTGGGCACCTCGGTGCGCTACAGGGATCTAAGCAGTTTCGCCTGGTACTATGGCGGCGGCTACCTGACCCTAAACCGAGGCAGGAAGCGCATCAGTAGAACCTTCAGGGGAGCCGAAGATGCCAAGCGCAAGGTTCAATAAAGCAATGGTCTTCTTAGGCCTCCTGGGTGGGATAGCCCTCCTGGCAGGCGCTGGAAGGGCCGGCACGGCCAGGGCCACCAAGCCCGGGGGCTCTTCCTCCCCAACACCGGACTGCTCCTATCCGCCCCCAGGCCCTCCCCCCCTGGACAAGGGCCGATGGAACCTCATAGGCCGCATCCACGCCCGAATCCTGGAGGTCAACCCCGCCCTAGGGCGTCAGTCCTGCCCGGAGTGCGGGGGGCGCACCATCGCCCAGGTGGTGGCCGGAGCCCTAGCCCAGGCAGAAGGGATGGGTGTGCCCGTGGAACTTGTGGTAGCCCTGGCCCGGCGAGAGTCCAACTTCAACCCCCACGTGGATCGGGTGGCTTACGCGTTACAAATCAGCAATAACGGGGCAACGTGCGCCTCGGGTTCGGAGATCGGGCCCCTGCAGGTCAAGCCGTGCGCCTTTCGGGAAGTGCGCTTGGATCCCACCCTACTTTTGAAAAATCCCTTTCCCGTCCGGGTTCAGTACGCTACGTCGGCTGGGATCCTTTACCTAGCCTGGTTGAAAAGCCGATTCTCTACCTGGTGCGACGTCCTCCACGCCTACAACCGAGGCCCCACAGCTTTCCGCCGGGGCGAGAGGAACCACGCCTACGTAGCCGACATCATCCGCTGGGCGAAGGAGTACTCTGAGCTGAGGGTATAGGTGTCCTCTAGGTGTCAAAGGTCAACTCCGGTTCCGAAGAGGCTGGGGGTTTTTGTCGTCCTAGACCTGGTGGGCGATCCGGGACTCGAACCCGGGACCTCACGCTTATCAGGCGTGTGCTCTAACCAGCTGAGCTAACCGCCCCTACAGCGAATAAAGAGTATAACGGCGGCTTTGCCATAGGTCAAGCCAATGTATCTAGGACTTTACCTTTGGACAGGGTGACCACCTCCCTGCTCCCCCAAGCCCAGCAGGCTTCGGGTTACCTCAACCACGCGGAGCGTAAGCGCGTGAAGCCTCGTTTCCTTTGAGCACGTTCCTGGGCCACCTACTACTCAGAGATCTGCCGCGAAACCAGTTGAGGGTAAACTCCTGGCACAACTGTGTTGACGTTTGTCCCTACGGTCGCTAAACTTATCTGTGCCTGATGGCCTAGCCCAGGCGCAAAATTTCGAGGCGTAGCGCAGCCTGGTAGCGCACACCTTTGGGGTGGGTGTGGTCGGAGGTTCAAATCCTCTCGCCTCGACCAAACCAATGCCGTTCAGGAGTTTGGTTTGACCAAGCCTGAACGGCTTTGTATCTATAGCTTTAGCAGTCAGGCTGGGTGGAGTAGAGCGGATGGTAGCAAGAACGCAGAGCGGCCCGTATGGAAGGTACGTTTGAGCTCCTGGGTCCTATCGAGCTTCTGCAACTGCTCTCCCAAGCCCGGCAGACTGGGGTATTCCAGGTTTTGGGAGGCGAGGTTTACCTCGAGCAAGGCCAGCCGGTTCACGCCCAGTACAAAAACCAGGTGGGGCGCGAAGGCCTGCTTCAGATTCTAGCCCTTAAGGAGGGGAAGTTCCGCTTTCTAGCAGGAGAACGAGCCAAGCAGTCTAGCCTGCAAGGTTCCCTGGATAACTACCTGCTCGAGGCCATCCGCTACATGGATGCACACCTCGACCTGAGCCCCTTCGACCAGGTGCAGCTTACCGATGCCGATCGTACCGCCCACCTTACCCTCTCCTCCCAGGAACTCGAGCTGCTGCGGCACATAAATAAGCCCATCAGCCTTTGGGAGCTTGCAGCCGCGAGTGGTCTTTCCAGCAGGGCGGTGAAGCTTTGTGTGAGCCACCTGGCCCGGCTGGGTCTGGTGCAGGTCAGGAGCCGTACACCCCACACTGTGCAGCTGGTAGTCACCCGGCTCGAGGGCGCGCTCGAGGCCCGCGTGGATACCCAGCTTTTACGGGCCTGGCGCAGCCACTTTGGCCCCTTCACTCAAATTGAGGTGCGGGCAGAAGATCGCACCCTACAGATGCCCGTCGCCGCCATGAGTAACGCAGGCCCACAACTGCTGCTGTCCTCCGACGCGCTTTTCTTCCACAACCTGCGGGTCGGGCAGAAGGTGCTGGTCTGGCCCTCTTTATAGGTCTAGCTCTTCTTACCTAAGCGCTCCTGGGCGGCCCTGGCCAGCTCCTCAGCCTTGGCCCTGGCTTGCTCAGCGGCTTGCCTGGCTTGCTCGCTCAGGTACTTGAGCTGGTCGGGAACGCCGTCGCCGTCCTTATCTAGGCTGACTTTGAGTTCCTCGAACTTGGCTTTAGCTTGGTCGGCAGCTTGCTTGGCTTGGTTTAGGAGGCTTTCGAGCTGATCCGGTATCCCATCGCCGTCCTTATCAAGGTTGGCCTTTACTTCGTCAAATTTAGCTTCGGCCTGCCTGAGTGCATTTTCCGCAGCTTCACGAGCCCTGCTGACCAGTTCTTTGATATCCATAGGCTCACCCCCTGTCCTAATCCTAGCACCTCGGTGTAACGTGGGTGCGAAGGCTAGGCTACACCTCCACCCAACCCCTGGCCCGTTCCACGGCTTTCTTCCAGCCGCCATACAGCCGGGTGCGCTCCTCCGGGGGCATAGCCGGCGTAAAGCGCGCTTGCACCGCCCAGCGTTCGGCAATCTGCTCGCGGGTGAGCATCCCCACCCCCACCCCGGCCAGGTAGGCGGCCCCTAGGGCGGTGGTTTCAGTCACCTGGGGACGCACCACCGGGGTACCCAGGATATCGGCCTGGAACTGCATCAAGAGGTCGTTGGTGCTGGCCCCACCATCCACCCGCAGTTCGGAGAGGCTCAGCCTCGAGTCGGCCTCCATGGCCTCGAGCACATCTTTGCTCTGGTAGGCGATGGCCTCCAAAGCCGCCCGGGCCAGATGGGCCTTGCTAGTGCCCCGGGTCAGGCCCACGATGGTGCCGCGGGCGTAGGGGTCCCAGTAGGGCGCGCCCAGGCCCACAAAAGCCGGCACCAGGTAGACCCCATCGGTGCTGCTCACCTGGCGGGCCAGGCCCTCCACCTCGCTGGAGTTTTGAAGGATGCCCAGGCCGTCGCGCAGCCACTGCACCACCGCCCCCGCCACAAACACCGAGCCTTCCAGGGCGTACTCGGGCGGCTCTCCTTCCAGTTGCCAGGCCACCGTGGTTAAAAGGCCGTTCTTTGAGGCCACCTGCGCCCGCCCGGTGTGCATCAGCATGAAGCAGCCGGTGCCGTAGGTGTTTTTGGCCATGCCGGGGGTAAAGCAGGCCTGGCCAAACAAAGCCGCCTGCTGGTCGCCCGCCACCCCCGCAATGGGGATGGACGCCCCCAGCAACTCGGGCACCGTCTCGCCAAATAGCCCCGCCGAGGGACGCACTTCTGGCAGCAGCGCCTTGGGAATCCCCAGGATGCCCAGCAGGTGCTCGTCCCAGCACAAGGTGTGCAGGTTGAAAAGCAGGGTGCGTGAGGCATTGGAAACATCGGTGGCGTGTACCTGGCCCCCGGTCAGGTTGTAGATCAGCCAGCTATCAATGGTACCAAAGCACAGCTCACCCTTCCCGGCCCGCTCCCGCAGCCCCGGCACATTTTCCAAAAGCCACTTCACCTTGGTGCCGGAAAAATAGGCATCCAGCAAGAGCCCGGTTTTCTGCTGGAATATACCTTCGTAGCCCCCTTTACGCAGCTCGTCGCAGATAGCCGCAGTGCGGCGGTCCTGCCAGACAATAGCCCGGTGCACTGGCTTGCCGGTGGCCCGCTCCCACAGCACGATGGTCTCGCGCTGGTTGGTGATCCCAATGGCCACGATCTCACCAGGCTGGATACCAGCATGCTGGATGGCCTCGCGGGCCACCTGAAGCTGGGTTTGCCAGATTTCCAGGGGGTCGTGCTCGACCCAGCCTGGCTGGGGAAAGTGCTGCATGAACTCCTGCTGAGCTACGGCTTTGGGTTGGCCTGCCAGGTCGAAGACAATGGCCCGGCTACTGGTGGTTCCCTGGTCGAGGGCAAGGATGTAGGGCATGAACTCCTCCGCGTTGCTTGCGTTTCTCGCAAACACCAGCCTCAGGTCGGCAAGTGTAAAGCCCCATCCGGCATTCGCGCGAAGCGCTACGTTTACTTTGAGTATAAAGTAGCCTTCACCGCGCTTCCACGCGACCAGCAGGTGTGCTTGGCTCCAGAACGGGAGCAAGTACAGTCCCGCCACCCTTATCCGCTGTGGTCAGAGCAAAGCCACCCTCCGAAACAGCGCTTTGGCCTAACTAAAACAGATACTTTCAGCTACGTCAACCATTTGCCTAACCCAGCACATTTTCTGTTTTTGACATAATTGCCCGAGTTGGAGTATAATAGAGTGTCGGACATAAAGCGCGTTCACGTGCGCTTTTTTTGTGCTGAAAGCAAAACAGGAGTCATTGAATGTCCCAAGTCCTTCCCATTGAAATCACCGACGAACTCAAACAAAGCTTCATCAACTATGCCATGTCGGTCATTGTCGACCGGGCCCTACCTGATGTGCGCGACGGCCTCAAGCCGGTGCAGCGGCGCATCCTGTATGGCGCCTATCAGGACGGGGTTTTGCCGAGTCGCAAACATGTGAAGTGCGCCAAGATTGTAGGTGAGGTCATGGGTAAGTTCCACCCCCATGGCGATGCGGCCATCTACGACACCCTGGTACGCCTGGCCCAGCCCTGGAACCTGCGCTATCCCCTGATTGATGGGCAGGGTAACTTCGGCTCGGTGGACGGCGACCCCCCAGCCGCCCAGCGTTACACCGAGGCCCGGCTCTCCCCCATCGGCCTCGAGCTCCTACAAGACCTCGACAAAGAAACCGTACCCTTCGTGCCCAACTACGACGGCACCCAGGAGCAGCCCGAGGTGCTTCCGGCAGCCCTGCCCAACCTCCTGGTCAACGGCTCCGCCGGTATTGCCGTTGGTATGGCCACCAGCCTCCCCCCCCATAACCTGAGCGAGGTGGTGGATGCGCTGGTACAGATGATTGATAACCCCGAGATCTCCCTCGAGGAGGTCATGAAGGTGCTGCCCGGCCCCGACTTTCCTACGGGTGCCAAGCTTTCCCGCCGGGGCATCAAGGAGGCCTATGCCAGTGGGCGCGGAAGCCTCAAGGTGCGGGCCCGGGTGCGCCACGAAGAGAAAAACGGGCGGGCCATGCTGGTCTTTACCGAGATTCCTTATCAGGTGAATAAGGCCGACTTGATCGCCCAGATCGCCTCGCTGGTGCGCAATAAAGTCATCGAAGAGATCGCGGCCTTGCGCGATGAGTCGGATCGCCAGGGCCTGCGCATTGCCGTCGAGCTCAAGCGCGGGTCCAACCCCCAGGTGGTGCTCAACAAGCTCTACAAGCACACCCGCCTACAGACCAGCTTTACTGTGAACCTGCTGGCCATTGTAAAGGGTGAGCCTAAGGTGCTCTCGTTGCTAGAAATGATGCGCCACTACCTTGACCATCGGGGGTTGGTGGTCCGCAGGCGCACCGAGTACGAGCTGCGCAAAGCCAAAGAACGCGCCCATGTGTTGGAAGGGCTTTTGATTGCCCTGGATCACATCGACGAGGTCATTGCCCTAATCCGCGGCTCACAGGATGCTACCGAAGCCCGCAGCGGACTTGTTAGCCGCTACAACCTCAGCGAGATTCAGGCCCAGGCTATCCTTGATATGCGTTTACAACGCCTGGTGGGCCTCGAGCGCGAGAAACTGCAGGCCGAATACCGCGAGCTGATGGAGGAAATTGGCCGCCTCGAGGCCATCCTGGGCGACGAGAAGCGGCTGTGGCAGGTGGTCAGGAGCGAGCTGCTGGAGATTAAAAACAAGTACGGCGACCCGCGCCGCACCCAGATCACCGAGTTCGAAGAAGGCTTCAGCCTGGAAGACCTGATCGAAGACGAGCCCATGGTCATCACCCTCACCAGCCAGGGCTTTGTAAAGCGCACCCCGCTCGAGGCCTACCGGGCCCAGGAGCGCGGCGGCTCGGGAGGTACGGCCAGCAAAACCAAAGAAGAGGACGAGGCCATCTCGGTGTTTGTGGCCTCGATGCACGACACCCTGCTCATCTTCACCAACCGGGGCCGGGTCTATGGCGAAAAAGTCCACGAGCTGCCCGAAGCCAGCCGACAGGCTCGAGGTACCCACATCGTCAGCCTGCTGCCCCTACAAGAGGGTGAAGAGGTAGCAGCCCTGCTCAACGTGCGCGACCTGACCCAGGATGGCTACTTCGTGTTTGCCACTAAAAACGGTCTGATCAAGAAAACCGAGATTAAGGAGTACCAGAACCTCAGCAGCACGGGCCTGATTGCCATCAACCTGGTAGAAAACGACGCTTTGGTCGGGGTAGCCATTGCCCAGGAAGGCGACCAGGTTATGCTGGCAACCCAGAGCGGCCAGGCCATTCGCTTTGAGCTTTCCGATGTGCGGGCCAC
>Ga0308406_1000347_pt1 | contig 22175 bp, 19 predicted proteins | sample HotsprSampleMSe1_FD_203474 | JGI IMG/M metagenome (GOLD analysis project Ga0308406, IMG submission 203474) | Hot spring phototrophic mat microbial communities from Mushroom Spring, Yellowstone National Park, Wyoming, United States - 20060911_MSe1 ...
GTGATTTTCTGATTTTGATGTTGAGGGTTGACTTTTTGAGAGACAAAAGTTAAGTTCAGTCGTTATCAGTTCAGGTTTGAAGTTGGCAGTTCCCTTTACGCGAACCCAATTTACGCGAACCCAATTCAACAAGACACCATAAGAAGCAACCTCGTTACCGCAACTTCGGCGCACTCGTCTACAAGCGTCGCCATGAAATGCAACTTTCCCAAGAGCAACTCGCCGAAATGCTCAAACTCTCCGTTCAGCAGGTTCGCAATTACGAAAGTGGCAGATGTCGCCCGTCCCTTCAACGTCTCTTTGATTTGTCTCGCATGATGAACATTAGCGTTGAGAACTTGATGCTTGCAATTTCCACTGACAAGTAAAGGGTTCTTGTTTTTCCTTTGCACCACTTGAAAAATTTTCCACGCCGCGCACAAAGATATTGAAAAGCGTCCTACGCAGTTCGTATATTTCTTTCAAACAAATGAACGCAGTATGACGAAAATTATCCGTGATGAATCCACGACCAGTGCGTATTGGGCGGCAGTCAATACGCTTGCCGCAATGCCCGATGTGCATATTATCGCCGACGCGCCGATTGGCTGTTACAACCTTGCTGGCGTTGCCGTGATTGATTACACCGACGCAATTCCGTATCTACGCAACTTCACACCGACCGACCTCACCGAACAAGCCATCTCTACCAGCGGCACCGCAAGCATTACCCGACAAACGATTGAAAAACTACTCGGCACAGGCAAAACGCTTATCGTCATGTCGACCGCCGAAAGCGAAATGGTTGGCGCAGATCATACCCAACTGCTTGCCGCACACTATCCCGACATCAAATTCTTTCCATCAAATTCTCTCGTTGAAGACGAATGGCAAGGGCGCGACCGCGTGTTAGCATGGTGCTTCGATAACTACGACGACGGCAAACCCGCACAAATTGAAAAAGGCACGGTGAGCATTATTGGACCAACCTACGGCTGTTTTAATTCGCCTTCCGACTTGCACGAAATCAAGCGGCTCATTCAAGGCGTGGGCGGAAAAGTGAAGCGCGTCTTCCCAATGGAATCCAATCTCGCCGATATTTCCGACCTCAAACACAGCGACGTGATTGTCGTGATGTATGAAGAGTTCGGTAAAACGCTTGCCGAAAAACTTGGTCGCCCAATGCTTTACGCGCCCTTTGGACTTTACGACACTGAAAAATTTATCGTTGAGTTAGGAAGGTTGTTGGAAAAAGAAGCCGAAGCCAAAGCCTTTCTTGCCGAAGAGAAGCGCACCACGCTGAAACTGATTTGGGACTTATGGCGCGGTCCGCAATCCGAGTGGTTTCCGACCGTGAATTTTGCAGTTTGTGCCTCGCACACCTACGCCAAAGGCTTAAAGAAACTCTTGCAAGATGAACTTGGCATGACGTGCGTTTTTGCTGAACCATCAGCAACGGCGGATAACTCCGAGATTCGCAAACGATTGCAAAGCACTCCGCCACAACTGATGTTCGGCAGAATTGTCGATAAAATTTATTTGAATGAAGTCGGCGCAAAAACGTATTTCATTCAGTCGGGCTATCCGGGGCCGTTTGTGCGACGGGCGTTAGGCACGCCGTATATGGGCTTTTCAGGTGCTGTCTATCTTGTGCAAGAAATAGTCAACATTCTTTACGATACGCTGTTTCAGTTCTTGCCTTCGCACAAATCCGATGTTGCATTGGAGAACGAAACGCCGTTGGAATGGACTGCGGAAGCCAATGCTGTGCTAGTAGAGCGAACCAAGCGTGCGCCGTTTATTTCTCAAATTTCGTTCAGCCGCGACCTCAAAAAGAAAGCTGAACGTCAGGCACGTCTCAAAGGGCTAAAAGTCGTTACTGCCGATATTGTCTCGGAAGTCCCTTAACTCTCTTCAACCTTGTTTGTGAAACTTCTGCCGCTTGTTTTGGCTCTTGCGTTTCTTTTGCTTGGGTGCAAAAAGGGCGAACGTGCGCAACGCGACCTTGATTCGCTTTACAGCAAAGCCTACTCGCACAAAGCCAATGGCGACCTTGCCCTTGCGATTGAATCTTTCCAACGCTTGCTCACGCTCGATACGCTTCGTGCTACGACCTACCGCCTCGAACTGCTCTCGCTTTACGAACACACAGGAAATTTCAGAACCGCACTTGCGCTTCTCGATTCGCTCCCAACCGTTGATTCGCTTCAAGCCAAGCGACTTCTCTTTCTTGTATTGCTTGGTGAAACAGATGTGTTGAAAAAATATCTGCGACAAAAATTTCCGCTCACGCCTGAAGATGAACTGTTGCTTGCGAACCTTTACTTGCAAGAAAAAGATGATGACCGTGCGCAGTATCATCTTGCCGCTGTCAGTCAATCAAGTAACGCACTCGCCGCCATTGAGGCACTTGGGAAATTAGCTACACTCTTCGATGGCTATCGACAAAACGGCGCAGATAGTAGCACATTTTTTTTGCGTAAACTTTCTTCCGTGCTGACCAATCGTCTGCTCGAACAGCCTTCGCTCAATGAGCGATTTGAGCTCCTTTATCGCAGTGCCGAGATTCTCTCGGATTATGATGCCTTCACTTCCGATGCTGATTCGCTCTTTGAGCAAGCCTTGAACTGCTTAAAACACAAGGATTGGCGCGGCGCAACGCCTGAAATGCTATCAGCATGGATTACGCTTGCGCGCAACACACTCGGAACACCGCAAAGCCAATCGATTGAACAAGCACTCCTGACCTTTCGCACCAAAGAACACCGTCTTGGCGAAGCCTTCGCAATGTTGCTTCTCGGAAAGTGTCGCGACTACGCGCCATCACGACGGATTGACTTGCTTACCAAATCGCTTGAACTCTTTGAATCACTTGCTTATCCCGAACTCCCTTACAAAATCAGCCTGCAACTTGATGAGGCGATTGATGAACTTCTCGCACTGCTTCTCGAACAAGAACGCTTACTTGAAGCCTTTGAAATTTCTGAACGGCACAAAACGCTTAAACAACGCTTCACCTTGAAGCCTTTGACGAAATCGCTTTCGCCTGACTTTGAAGAACTCAAACGCTTGCAAGGCGATATTTTTGCGCTCTTTGTTGCAAAAGATTCACTGGCGTTCTTGACAAGTGATGCAGAACGCTTGGAACGCTCACAACGCTTTGCTGAAACGCTTGCAATAAAGCAAGGCGAGTTCTATCAAAAGTTTATTGAGTTTAAATCCAAAGCCCCTGCTGAAGCCGAACTGCTGTTGCCGAAACCTATGACTCTTTCTGAAACCCAACGCCTTCTGAAGCCTGATGAAGCCTTGATTCAACTGATGTTCGGCGAAGCAAAATCATACTTGCTTGTGATGACTGAAAGCACCTTGCGCGTGCTTGCGCTCACTACAACGCGAGCCGAGATGACACAAGTTTTCAAGCAACTTCGCTTTGAACTGTTGAACGGATTGCCGTTTGATTCGAGTGATGTCATTCAAAACAAGACGCGCCGCACTTTAAGCACGTTGCTACTTGCGCCACTTCTGCCGTTTGTCTCTGACCGCTCGCAAGTTTATGTGATGTCGAATGTGCCGTGTCCGATTCACATTTTGGGCGAAAGCAGACTATTCGGCGAAACGCACCGAATTTCTTATCTCACTTCCGCAAAACAACTTCACCTTGCTAACTTTGCACCGAGTCGAAGCGCGCCGCCAATACTTGCGCTTGATGAAATAGATGTCGTGCCGTTTCACCTCTCGCCACAAGAAGCCTTGCTTGAATGGGGTAGGCTTGATGATGCAACAAAACTCGCTTGCGTATCTTTATCACGCCCGCTTGCCGAATCCTATCGCCGCTTCGCTCGTTCTCAATCAGCCCAAAATCGATACACTTGGATAAATGTCGCTTGTTATGGCAAATAAGTTCAAACTTGTGATTGTCAAATCAACGGCGTGGGTGCTTGCGCCTGCCGTTGCGCTTGTGCTTTCAGTGGTGCTCACACAAGTGCCTTTGTTCAACACGCTTGGTTACGAATCGTCGATGGCGTTGGGCGTTGTGTTGCCGTTCTTTCTTGGATTGCTTGCGGCGACGGCACTTTCCCCTGCCGAAAAATTTTCTTCGGCACTCTTCACGCTTCTTGTGCCGCCGCTTGTAATGCTTGTGAATATGCTCTTTGTGCGAAACTGCTCCTACCTTGAAGGACTTGGATTCTACGCGCTTTCCGTCGGCATGGGTGGGCTGTTTGCTTATTCACTCTTGCGCTTTCTGAAATCGCTGAACATTAAGTTTGCGGTTTTCTTGTATGTGAGTTTATATGTTGGAATGATCATTCTGCCGACGCTGTATCGCTTTTACTTCACGCCACAAATTTTCTTCTTCAATCACATTTTCGGCTTTTTCTCTGGTGCGATTTATGATGATGCCATTGAGTTGGAATGGCGATATGTGATGTTCCGACTTGAAACCTTGCTTCTTTCTGCGTTTCTCTTGCTTTACTCGTTTCGCGACAAGTTTTCAATGCGCGATTTAATCGTGCTGACGATTTGTTTCTTTCCGCTCATCTTGCCGTTTGAACTTGGAAGCGATGAATTTGGCTTTACTTCATCTCACGCCTCGCTTACAAATGTCCTTGTGCCGATTGATGCCGACGGTCATTGGCGAATGAATATTCAAACCGATTCGCTCACTCGCAAACGCACTCACGACCGATTGGAAGCCGAACTGCGCGACCTTAAAAAAACACTCGCGATCGATTCCTTGCCCAACATCTCAATTTTCATCTACCAAAACGCTGATGAAAAACGCAAATACACGGGCGCGGAAAATGTAGAATTCACTAAAACATGGCGTAATGAAATTCACATCACAGAGCAGAGTTTCGCCTCTACGATTCGCCATGAACTTGTGCATATTCTCTTTGCGCAATACGGCATTTCAGGGCTTGGACTTTCAAACAGCATTGGGCTGGTCGAAGGTATTGCCGTTGCGTTTGAAACACCCGACTTTGATTGGACACCGCACGAACTTGCCGCCGCAATTCTCAACAACAACCTTGCACCGACAAACCTTGAATCGCTTTTAGGCTCATTTGGATTTTGGACAGGACTTGGCGCAACGAGTTATACCTTGATGGGTTCTTTCGTGCGCTACCTTGTCGAAAGTTACGGTATTGAAAAGTTCAAAGCAGTTTATGCCGATAGCGACTTCATGCGTGCCTACAATAAGCCACTTAGCGGATTGATGTTAGAGTGGAAAGAGTTTCTCGCAGAGCAACCCGTGCCGCCTGCGCTGGATTCTGCGGTGCTTTATCGCTATAAGCGCAAGACGATTTTTCAAACCGAGTGTCCGCACCGCGTTGCTGTTGAACTCAAATACGGCGCGAAAGCCCTTTCGGAAAAGCGATATAAAGAGGCTCAAAAACGATTTGCAACCGTGCTTTCGCTGACCGATGGAAAAAACACGAGAGCCGTTCAAGGTTACTTCTCTGCGTGCTTGTTACAAAACTTGTTGGATTCTGTTGCGATAGATGATGCGTTCCACAAAGCCGATTCGCTCGTGCGCCGACTTGAAAAGCCCGAACCAGTATTGTTCAGCATTGCAAATGCAATGATGTGGACGCGCTTTGGCTCACAGGATTCTGTCCGAAGTCTTTTGAATCGTGTCAAACAAGCCTCGCTCTCGTTCAATTACGATTACGCAATCGCCTTGCGTTTAGAAGCCCTCAATGTTGGCTTAGATGTCGCTTACTTTTCTCCACTGATTTCAGGTGCGGAACGTGACGCACTTCTTGCACGCGAATTTGAGACAGCGAAAGATTCTTCCAAAAAAGCCTTTATCACTTTCCTGAAAGCAGAGCGGTTGTTTTCGCAAGGCAAGGATAGCCTTGCGGTTGAGTTACTTCGCTCGCTTCCTGTGTTTGAACGCGCCGAACTTGAATTTCAACGCCGATATGATATGCTTGATGCCTTGCTCCGATTAAGCAGAACGCGCGAAGTTCCCAATGCAATCACACAGGCAAAGGAAAGCGCAAGTCGATTTGTTGGAAAGCGGCAAAAAGAAGAAGCCATCAATGCGTTGCTTGCACTTCATAGTTGGAACAGCAAGTAGATTCGAAGTTGAGCAAGGAAATTTGCCTGCGATAGCGTGATATTAACGTCATCGCATTTGCTCCGTTCTCAAATCATTCTAAATAGGGACGCATGGCATCTTCCGATTTCTTGTTCCACTCCAAGATATTCTTCTTGAACGCCATCATGCTGTCGTAGACTTTTTTGGCTTGTGGGTCTTTGGCAGTTTCTTCTTCGGCAACTTCCTTAGCGAGTTTTTTGAGTTCCATCAACACTTCCTTTGGAAACTCTTTGACTTGCACTTTTTCTTCGTTAATCAGTTTTTGCAGGTAGGTGTTGTTTTGTGATTCAAATTCAGAGAGAATCCAGATGTTGGTGCGTGCGGCAGCAGTTCGGATAATTTCTTGCAAATCGTGAGGCAGAGCGTCAAAGGCTTTTTTATTGACGATGAGCTCGAGTGCCGTGCCGGGTTCGTGCCAACCAGGATAGTAGTAATACTTTGCGACTTTGTGCAGTCCGAGTTTGTAATCGTGATACGGTCCAATCCATTCGGTTGCATCGATGACGCCGCGTTCGAGGCTTGTGTAGATTTCAGGTCCGGCAAGCGTAACGGCTGAGCCGCCGGCTTTAGTAATTACTTTTCCGCCCCAGCCCGGAATGCGCATCTTCAAGCCTTTGAGGTCACTTACTGATTTAATTTCTTTATTGAACCAGCCGCCCATTTGCACGCCGGTATTGCCACACAGAAAGGGAATAACGCCTTGTGGTGCGTAGGCTTCTTCCCACAGTTCTTTTCCGCCGCCACTGTAATACCACGCATTAAACTGTTGCGCGTTCATGCCAAAAGGAATCGCCGCAAAGAGTGGTGCTGAAGGCACTTTGCCTGCCCAATAATAAGCCGCAGTGTGTCCCATTTCGGCTGTGCCTATACTCACCGCATTAAAAACTTCTAAGGCAGGCACCAATTCACCTGCGCCGTATACTTTGATGCGAAGTCGCCCATTCGACGCACTATCGACCCACTGCGCAAATTTTTCTGCACCTTCGCCCAACACGGGAAACTTCGGTGCCCACGATGTAATGAGTTTCCAGTTGTAAATCCTGCTTGATGTTTGGGGTGTTGAGACTTGTTTGGAATCGTTACTGCACGATGAAAATATCAGAAGCAACGCGCACCATAGCGCAAACATATTGACAGAGAAATGCTTTCTCATTCTTGATAGATTTGATAGAGTTTAATTGGAAAGAAATGTAATGCACGAATATAAAAAAGTTTATTTTACAAATTGGCGCCGCATCAACACGATAACCGTTAGCAACATGACGTTTTCTCAACACGCACTCCAACAACTGACTCACTTGCGCAAGGTGTTTCTCAACGCCACCGACGGCTTGAACGACTATTGGACATCAGAAGAGTTGCTTGCGCTTTACGATGAAACCTTCGCCGAGCGCATCGGTTGGAAGTGGAACTTTGTGCTTGAAGACCTTGAACGGCGCGGTTGGCAACTGCCCGAAGGCACGCTTCTTGACTGGGGGTGCGGCACTGGCATTGCCTCACGCAAAGTTCTGCAACGCCCAATCGCCACGACGATTCGCACGGTCTCGCTCTTTGACCGTTCCTCGCTATCAATAAATTTTGCTTCGAGAAAACTGACGCAGGGCTTTCCTCATCTCAACATCATACAAGGCGATTTACAAGATGCCACAACCGTTCTCATCAGCCATGTGTTGAACGAACTTACTGACCAACATCTTTCAGACTTGCTTCATCGCTTGAAACAAGCCACTGCGATTCTTTGGGTTGAGCCAAGTCAAAAGTCGATTGCTTCACGTTTGCTCAAAGTGCGAGAAATGTTACGAAAGGAATTTCACCTTATTGCGCCGTGTCCGCATCAAGCCTCGTGCGGAATGCTTGCGCCTGAAAATGCACGTCATTGGTGTCATCATTTTGCAATGCCTCCTGCCGAAGCCTTCACAGAATCGAAGTGGGCGAAACTTTCTGCTGCGCTCAACATTGATTTGCGCGACCTTTCGCTCTCGTATCTTGTGTTGGATAAACGTGCTGTCTTACCGCTTCCACCTCACGCAAAACGAGTAATTGGAAACATACGGCTCTACAAAGCCTCTGCTTCAATGCTTTTGTGCGATGAACATGGCGTTAGGAACACGGAACTATACAAGCGCGATTTGCCCGAAGTCTTCAAAGCCATTAAGAAAGGCGCGATGCCGTCGCTTTTTGCGGCAGAAGTCGAGCGTGGATGCATGACAGTGTTCAATCCTCTTTGATGTCAAGGTCGGCGATGGCTTCAAGCGACGGTTCTTCGTGTGTTACGCAGTGAATTGCGCCAAGTCCCCAAATCAAATCCGTGCAATCAATGCCTTGCACGCGCCGTGTCGGAAAGCACTTCTGCAAAATCTCCAAGGCTTTGAGGTCATTGGCACAACGATAAGTCGGCACCAACACGACATTGTTAGCGATGTAGAAATTGGCATAACTCGCAGGCAAGCGTTGCCCTTGTTCGTAGATAGGCGTAGGCATTGGAAGTGTGATGATGTTAAACGGCTTGCCGTCTTGGTCGGTGAAGGTTTTAAGCCGCTCGTAGTTTTCCATCAAGGGTTCGTAGTTCTCATCGCTTTTATCTTCTTCGATTGCAGTTACAATCGTGTCGGGGCTGACAAAGCGCGTGATGTCGTCGATGTGTCCGTCGGTGTCGTCGCCTGCAATTCCATCGCCGAGCCATAAAATTTTCGTAACACCGAGATAGTCTTTGAGGTAAGTTTCGATTTCGTGTTGTGTCAGATGCGGATTGCGATTTGGATTTAAGAGACAAGAGGTTGTCGTCAGCAAACAGCCTTTGCCGTTGACATCAATCGAGCCGCCTTCCAAAATGATGTTGGGACAAAAGACAGGTAACTGTTTCCATTCGCCGATGCGTGTGGGAATGTTGTCATCTAAATCGAATGGCGGATATTTTTCACCCCATGCGTTGTAGCCCCAATCCACGATGGCTTTCTCGATGGTGTTGCCGTTTCGACGCAGAACGAACATTGGTCCATGGTCTCGGCACCATGCATCATTAGTTGGAAATCGGTGATAGTGAATGTTCGGAACAGCATCGCGCACAATGCCACTTTTAGCGACCATTTCGCGCACATCAAATTCCATCTTCTCATCACGCACATTGATATGCACTTCTTCGTGTGGCGCAAGGAATCGGAAAAATTCAATGAAGGTTTCCCAAATCGGTTCAAGTGGCTTATCGGGCCATGTTTCAGGCTTGTGTGGAAAGGAAAACCATGTTGCCTCGTGGTGCGCCCATTCAGGCGGCATCGCAAAGCCGAGTTCTCTTGGTGTCATCGGTGATATGGTTGAAAGTGAGACACAAAGTTAGGAAATGTTTTGTGCTTTTTGCCGTCGACCTCGCCCTGTTTCACCTCACCCTGTTTTGGCGTTGCCGAAATGTCCCTCGCCTTGCAAAGGAGAGGGATGTCTGCGCCAGCAGACAGGGTGAGGTCAATTATTTCCGTGTTTATCGGTTGAATCCGTTTCATCGGTGTTCCATTTTTCAAGAGAACACGGACGACACAGATTAAACGGATTTTGCACAGATGGCGGAGTGTGGAGGGGCGAAAAATGTTTCGCCCTTACGGAGCAGGGATTGAAAGTTGTTGCTGTGTTTCATCGGTTGAATCCGTTTCATCAGTGTTCCATTTTCAGAGAACACGGATTAAGAAACGACGGTCTCCAACAATTCCAGTCGGGCGCGTCTGCTCCTAACAGTTAATTTTGCTTTTGCGCCGATTGGCAAGGTGAGTTTGTGTTTGATGTGTCCATAGGAAAGGTTTGCGCAAGCAGGGGCGCGGTCAGGGCAAGACGAGAGATAATCCTCAATCACCTCTTCGAGCGTGAGCGAGGGTTTTTCGTCATCATCTTCAAAGCAGTCGGTCATTTGTCCGATAATCATGCCTGAAAGTTTTTCAAGAATACCTGCGTTTTCAAATTGCGAGAGCATACGGTCGATGCGATACGGCTCTTCGCCAATGTCCTCGAAGAAGAGCAAGGCTTTACGCATATCAGGCAGAAAAGGCGTGCCGATGAGCGCAGTCAGCAATGAAAGGTTGCCACCAATCAATCGCCCTTTGGCTTCACCCGATCGAATCCCAATCAAGTGATGCGTTTCGTGATTGATAAACCTGCCGTAACCGCGCGGTTTTGTGAGCATTCGCCAAAGATGATACTGCGAGTATTCGTCAGGCGAAACCATGTCAGAAACTAACATCGGTCCTGAAAAGGTGATGAGACCTGTTTTTGCGAAGATAGCAGTGCAAAGCGCAGTGATGTCGGAAAAGCCTACGAAAATTTTGGGATTGCGGCGAATGAGATTGTAATCAATCAGGCGAAGCAATCGGGGCGAGCCGTAGCCACCGCGCAAACAAAAAATGGCTTTAACAGATTTATCAGCGAACATTCGGTTGATGTCGTCGGCACGCTCGTGGTCTAATCCTGCCAAGTAGCCGTGCATTTTTTTCACGTGCTTGCCCATCTTGACCGTGTAGCCGAGCGATTGCAGATAGGCTTTGGCTTTTTCGAGTTTATCTTCGGGGAAGACAGGGCTTGCAGGCGCAACGATACCAATAGTATCGCCTGCCTGCAATCGTTTTGGTTTAAGAATCATTCGGAAAGAAAGTTACGACACACTCTCGACAAGAAGCATGGCTTTATTTGCGCTGACTTCAAAAAATCCGCCTGATACCTTGAAGACTTTTTGCGACTTATCGGCAAGGTCAATGCGCACGTCGCCTGTGGCAAGCGTGGAAAGAAACGGCGCATGTCCTGCAAGCACCTGAAACTGTCCTTCACTGCCGGGCGCAGTTACGCTCACCACATTACCGCTGAACACATTTTTTGCAGGCGTTACAATATCGAGATGAAATTCAATAGCCATCGGTTCTCCTTTCTACTTCGCTTCGGCTAACATTTTTTCGCCTTTTTCAACGGCTTCTTCAATCGTGCCGACAAGTCGGAACGCCGCTTCGGGCAAGTGGTCGTGCTTGCCTTCGAGAATCTCTTTGAATCCGCGAATGGTATCGGCAAGTTTGACATAGCGACCTTTCAAGCCAGTGAATTGCTCTGCCACAAAGAAGGGTTGCGAGAGAAATTGTTGAACACGGCGCGCACGCGCAACCACAAGCTTGTCCTCGTCCGAAAGTTCGTCCATGCCGAGAATCGCAATAATATCTTGCAAATCTTTGTAGCGTTGAAGAATTTGCTTGACACCTTGCGCAACTTCGTAGTGTTCTTGCCCAACGATGAGCGGGTCTAAAATGCGTGAGGTTGAATCAAGCGGGTCAACCGCAGGATAGATGCCCATTTCCGCAATTTGTCTTGAAAGCACAGTCGTGGCGTCAAGGTGTGCAAAGGCGGTTGCTGGTGCAGGGTCGGTGAGGTCGTCCGCAGGCACATAAATCGCTTGAACCGATGTAATTGAGCCTTTGGTTGTCGAGGTGATTCTATCTTGCAGTGCGCCCATTTCAGTTGCAAGCGTTGGCTGATAGCCGACCGCACTGGGCATACGACCCAGCAACGCCGAAACTTCCGAACCGGCTTGCGTGAATCGGAAGATGTTATCAATGAAGAGAAGCACATCGCGTCCTTCTTCATCGCGGAAGTATTCGCAAATGGCTAAGCCTGTAAGTGCAACACGCGCACGCGCGCCCGGCGGTTCGTTCATTTGTCCGAAAACCAGCGCGGCGTTCTTGATAACGCCTGATTCTGTCATTTCAAGCATCAAGTCGTTGCCTTCGCGAGTTCTTTCGCCGACGCCTGCAAACACGGAATAGCCGCTGTGGAATTTTGCAATGTTGTTAATCAGCTCTTGAATGATAACAGTTTTTCCGACACCTGCGCCACCGAACAAGCCGGTTTTTCCGCCTTTGGAATATGGCTCAATCAAATCAATGACTTTAATGCCTGTTTCAAGAATTTCGGCTTTGGTAGAAAGTTTATCAAACGAGGGCGGGGCTTTATGAATTGGGTATCGCTTTGTTGCTTTGACTTCGCCCTTGCCGTCAATCGGTTCGCCGACCACATTGAGCAAGCGTCCTAGCACTTCGCTTCCAACGGGGGTTGAAATCGGCTCCCCTGTGTTGATGACCTTCATGCCGCGAACCAATCCTTCCGTTGAATCCATTGAAATTGTGCGCACGCGCTCTTCGCCCAAATGCTGTTGCACTTCAAGCACAAGGTCAGTGCCATCTTCGCGACGAACTTTGAGTGCGGTTAAAATCGAGGGTAAATTACCTTGTGAGAAATCGACGTCAACGACGGGACCAATGATTTGCGTGATAATGCCTTCTTGCATCATGATGGAAATGATTTGGCTGGATAAAAAAATAGCGATGATGCACTCATCGCATTTCAAGTAGAGCCACCGATGGGACTCGAACCCACGACCTGCTCATTACGAATGAGCTGCTCTACCAACTGAGCTATGGTGGCATAGTCAAGTTTTCAATAAACAGGGCACAAATATACGAAAACAGAATTTTTCCGCAAGCCTTTTCGCACTCACTTTATTGTTCCAATCGCTTCATTCACAGCGCGCACAATCGTTTCGCTCTGCACCAGCCGAAGCACGGCTTCGATATCGTTGTGGAACAATCGGTCGCTTTCGGCGTGTGCTACGACTTTTCGGATTTCCTGATGCACGGCTTCAACGCCCTTGCCACTTCTCATCGGACGAAGAAAATCCAATGCTTGTGCGGCACACAAGAGCTCAATCGCTAAAACGGTCTCAACATTCTGGACGACTTTGTAAAGTTTGGTTGCGCTAATGCTTCCCATTGAGACGTGGTCTTCTTGTCCAAGCGAGGTTGGAATTGAATCCACAGAGGCAGGGTGCGCAAGGATTTTATTTTCGCTCACGAGGGCGGCGGCTGTGTATTGCGGAAGCATAAAGCCAGAGTTTAAGCCTGTATCGCGCATCAAGAATTTTGGCAAATCAATACCGCCGACGCTATCGCCGCCCAAGAGCAAGTAAATGCGCCGTTCTGAAATTGAAGCCAGTTCCGAGAGCGCAATCGCCAGCATATCAAGCGCAAGTGCGAGCGGCTCTCCATGAAAATTTCCGCCTGAAATCACATCGCCGTTTTCAAACACAAGTGGATTATCGGTTGCGGAATTGAGTTCAATCTCAATCACACGGCGAGCGTAGTCCATCGCATCGCGGCATGCGCCGTGAACTTGCGGCGCACAACGAAGCGAATACGGGTCTTGAACTTTCTGACACTCTTTATGCGACTGCATAATTTCAGAGCCTTCAATCAACCGTCGGATATTTTCAGCCACGACGATTTGTCCTTGATACGGTCGCAAGGCGTGAATGCGCGCCTCAAACGGCGCACCACTTCCACGCATTGATTCGAGCGTAATGGCGGCGCAAAGGTCAGCCGTTTTTGTAATCACATCGGCGCGTAAAATCGCATCGACGGCATACGCAAGCATAAATTGCGTGCCGTTAATCAGCGCAAGTCCTTCTTTGGATTTGAGTTTGTAAGGCGAAAGTCCTATTTGCTTCAAGGCTTCAAGGGCGGTCAGTCGTTTGCCATTGAGGAACACATCGCCTTCGCCCATCATTGCAAGAACAAGATGCGCAAGTGGCGCAAGGTCGCCCGACGCCCCCACCGAACCTTGTGTATAAACCAACGGCGAAAGATGATGATTGAAAAATTCACACAACCTTTGCACAGCTTCAAGCGAAATCCCCGAATACCCTTTGGCAAGCGCATTGGCTTTGAGCAGAAGCATGAAGCGAACAATCGGTTCAGGCACAAGTTCACCAACGCCAACCGCATGCGAGAGAATTAAGTTTTCCTGCAACTTTTCTAAATCTTGCGGTGCGACTTTCGTCCGTGCTAAAACGCCAAAGCCCGTGTTAATGCCGTAGTGCGCTTTGTCGCTGTGTGTGAGTTGCTCGACCACACGACGCGAGGCAAGAATTTTTTTCCGTGCAGAAGGGGAAATTGAAATTGATTGAGCAGATTTCAGGCAATCAAGCGACAGCGTTTCGCCGTCAAGTGCAAGGTGCGTTGATGTCATAGGTGATTTCTGTTTCAAGATGTTCAAAGTTAAATCAATCTTTGCAAGCAACGCGCACCCTTTGAAATCAATTGCGTTTAATCCTTTGGGGAGTTATCGTTCTAAAAATCTTGCGTTTGATTGCTTTATATTTGCTTCATGCAAAAAAACGTCCGTCTCACATACTTTCTATTTCTTGCCCTGACTATCGGTGAAGTTCTTCATCTTGCAATTGATATTGGGCTATTTTATGCTGGCGAAGCCCGCGCCTACTTGATTTCATTTGGCATTTTATTTTTGAAAGATGTTTTGGCGTGCGTAACTGTGGTCTCGCTATATGTGTTGATTCGGCGTCAGATAGAAGCGCATGCACTTCCCGACACAATCGCATGGGTTGAGCCTGAAGATGCCTTCAAGCGAGGTGCGATTCTCATTACCTTGATTATTGCGCTTTTGGCTATTTACAGCACGCTGTTCAGTCCAAGCGATTTCAATCCCGAAGATGAAATTCTTGCGGCGGCACCCCAAACTATTTACACAGTTTTCAAATCGCATCTGACTGTTCTCACGTTTGGTTCATATCTTTTATCGCTCTTTATTGTTGCTGAACGACTGATTTTATTTCGCCGATTAAAGAACACGAAGTCGAATTTCCTCTTGATGGCGGCTTTTCTTGTGCTTGGCTCACTTGCAATGATTGGCTCAAAGAAAGGCGATAGGCTGAATGTGCTTGCGATTGCGTTCTTGAGCGTTTCAGGTTTCATGATGCTTATCAATCTCTTTCGCCTGTCGTGGATTTTGCCAATCAGACGTGATGAAAAAATCCGTGCGATTTTTCTCGTGCCGCTCATCATCGGTGGTCTTGTGATTGGCATTGAAGAATTGCATCTTGATGAACACTTCACAGCATATAGTTTTTCCGTCTCTATTTTTTTGGAAGGCATTGCGATCTTCGGCACGCTGTATCTCATCGTTACGCTGTTTAGTTTGCTTTTTTACTTGCCGACTTCCGAAGCCTTTGAGCGTAAGTCGAGCGAAGTGAAAAATCTTTATGCGATGAGCAAGTTTATTACCGATGTCTTTGAGGAAGAAAAAATCTATGATTCACTTGTTAGTTATGCACGCGAGGCGTGTGGCGGTTCGAGTTCAGTTTGGTTTGATATGTATCAGCCTTACAGCGAAGGTGCAAGCATGGCGGAAAGTGCCGTTGCCGAAAAATTACCCAATCTTCAATGGCGCAGTTTGAACGGCGAACTTGGTTTTTTTAAGACTGTCGCCCAACAAAATATCTCACTTGAAGAAATTCATCGCTTTTCAAGCAAAGCCGATTTTATTTGGAAGCAGGTTGCTGAACAGAAAAGCATTGTGCGTATTGATGATGTTGAAAATGATGTGCGCTTCGGTGCGCCGTCATCAGCCGTGAAGCAATTTTGGCGACGAGTGAAGTCTTCGCCCGCCTCTTCAAACGGCATCGGTTCAATCGTCTCGGTGCCGCTTCTGGCTCGGAACAAACTCATCGGCGTGTTGTGCGTCGCCAAAGATGTTGAATACGGATTCGTTAAAGAGGATTTAGAACTCATCACCACGTTTGCCGACCAAGCCGCCGTTGCGATTGATAACTCCCGCCTCATTCGTGAACTCATCGACAAAGAGCGTCTCCAACAAGAACTTTTAGTGGCACAGAAAATTCAACTGCGTCTCTTGCCGCAATCACAACCGAAACTTAACGGCTTTGAACTTGATGGCGTCTCTTACCCTGCATATGAAGTCGGCGGTGATTACTTCGACTATATTCAAATTGATGAACTCAATCGCACGCTTGGTGTTATTGTCGCCGATGTATCAGGCAAAGGCACCTCGGCGGCGTTTTATATGGCAGAACTCAAAGGTGTTGTGCAATCGCTGGCTCGAATTTACCCGCACTCGCCAAAAGAGTTTTTGTGTCGCACGAATGAAACGATTGCGCGCGGATTGGAAAAAGCCTCTTTCATCAGCGCACTTTACGGCATTGTTGACACTGACCAAAATATTCTTCATCTTTCCAATGCAGGACACTGCCCTGCGGTTGTTGTTCAAGGCGATGAGGCAAGGCTCATCAAAATGAAAGGGCTCGCGCTGGGGCTTGATAAAGGCGCACTCTTTTCTCAACACATCAGCGAAGCACACATTGAAGTAAATAAAGGCGACGTGGTTGTGCTTTACACCGACGGAGTTATTGAAGCCGTTGATAAAAACGGCGAACAATTTGGCTATGAACGGCTCATGGAAGTTGCGCGCCACTCTCGACAAAAAAATGCAAGTGAAATCAAAAGTGATATATTTAACGCAGTCAACGCCTTTACCAACGACGGCGGCGCAGTCAAAGATGACCTAACGATTGTTGTTCTCAAACGGTGCGCCGTGTAACAATCATTTTGAAGCATTCGCATAACAAAAAATTATCTCGAGTATGGCATCATTTAACGCATCAATTCGTGAATCAGGCACTGCCAACATTATCGACATCAGTGGCGACCTTGACGCACACACTTCTATTGAACTCGAACGTGTAATTCAAGGTCTGATTGATAAAGGACGAACAAACATTATTGTCAACTTTTCAAAATTAAACTACATCTCAAGCGCGGGGCTTGGCGTGTTTATGTCGTTTATTGATGAAGTGCGTTCAAAAGGCGGCGACATCAAGTTTACCAACATGCCCAATAAAATTTTTCAAATCTTCGATTTACTTGGGTTTCCACTGCTCTACGAAATCTATGACGACGAACACAAAGCCGTTGAGAAATTCCAAACAACCGCTTCATCATGACAACCTGAAACCGCATTGACAAATGGCAGAGGAATTTAGGGCAGAACTGACAATTCAAAGTAGCATCGACCAACTTGAAAAAATTCGCGGGTTTGTCTCACAAGCGGCGGAAGCCTTTGGCTTCGAAGAGTGCGAAGGCTACAAAATCGTGATGGCTGTTGATGAAGCATGCTCGAACATCATCAGGCATGGCTACGGCAAAAACTCTAACGAAAAATTGCACATTGTTATTCAAACGACCGACAACCGATTTATCGTTACTGTCAATGATAGAGGCAAGTGTTACGACCTTCGCACGCACCCGTTGCCCGATATGGAAGCCTATCTTACCGCCAAAAAAAGCGGCGGATTAGGCATCAAACTGATTCGCTCGCTTGTCGATGAAATTCAGTATGAGCAATCCAACGGCGAGAATAAATTAGTGCTTACGAAGCGGCTTCCCTCTCGCTAAATGCTGACCAATTTTACTTCCCTCACGCCTCGCACGGCATTGCAAATCCAAATGCGTTCTGCATTTTTCAAATCTTCTAATTTCAACACACGCTCTCTTGCATTCGGAGTCGTTTCTAAAATGTGTTCTCGATACACGCCTGCCAAAATACCTGCTGAAATCGGCGGCGTATAAAGCACCCCTTTCTTCTCAATAAACACGTTGCTGATTGCGCCTTCCGACACCTCGCCTCGCTCGTTGAGAAAAATAAAATCCGCTAATCCCAACTGTCTCGCACGGTGCGATGCCTCATCATACAGTTGCCGATGTGTCGTTTTGTGATAGAAAAATTTATCGGCGGAGTTTGTTCGCTCGTCTGCAATCGCAATGTTGCCAATTTCACCGCTCCATGCAGTGCGTTCAAGCGGCTGGTGGCTTAACTTGATTTCTCCCGTTCTTGATAAAAGCAAGCGCACTTTGTAGGTCTGCTGTTGCGCAAGATGTTGTGCATATTCGTTCAACGCAAGGCGAATAGCGGCTTCGTCAAAACGAAAATCAAAGTAAGATGCTGACTGCTTCAATCGCGCAAGATGTTTTTCAAGCAAGCAGTAATGCCCATGAAATTTGATGGATTCAAGGAGTGCAAAGTCTTCACGAGGCTTTGTTAGAAAATTGGCTTTGAGCAAACACTCGTCGTATTCGGTTTGGCTTTCCGAATCAATCGTGATACCGCTTCCGATTCCCATTTCTCCAACAAGAGAGCTCACAGGCGTACTTTTCACGACCAATGTGCGAATGGCTACGCTGAAACATGCCTCTTTTTGCGGCGAGATGTAGCCGATTGCGCCTGTGTAAATGCCACGCGGTTCGGCTTCAAGTTCGTGGATAATTTCCATCGCTCGAATTTTTGGTGCGCCTGTGATTGAGCCACATGGAAAAATCGCTTCAAAAATTTCTTTGAGTGTGATGTCGTCTTTGAGTTCGCCGCGCACCGTAGAAGTCATTTGAAACAGCGTTTGGAATCGCTCCACATCAAAACGGCTTGGAACGGTGATTGAACCTGTTTTGCAGATGCGCCCGAAGTCGTTGCGAATGAGGTCGAGAATCATCAAGTTTTCGGCGCGATTTTTTTCATCGGCTTTAAGCCATTGGGCAATGGCATCGTCTTCGGCATTTGTCCGTCCGCGCCGTGCCGTGCCTTTCATCGGCTTGGATTCAATCACGCCTTGTTTGATGCGAAAAAAAAGTTCAGGCGAAAACGAGAGAACGAATTGCTCACCCAAATTGAGAAATGCGGCGTAAGCAACCGATTGTTTCTGGCGCAAGGTCTCGTAGAGTTGGAGAGCATTGCCTTGAAAGTTAAAGGCAAGTTTGCCTGTGAAATTCACTTGATAAACGTCGCCTGCTTCAATATAAGCCACAATTTTAGCGATAGCGTTTGTGTAATCTTCCTTCGGAATCTTGAACGCCACGTGTTGCAGAGAGCCGCACATGTCGTTGAATTGGATCGTTGGATTGAAAAGCGGCGCGCTGTATTCGCCAAACCAAACAAGCGGAAGAGAAGTCGCAACAGGAAAATGTTGCAATTTTTTCTCGAAGGCAAAACCTGCGTCGTAACTGATGTAGCCTGCAAGCCACTTTCCGCGACAACGCGCATCTTCCATTTGTTCCAATGCACTTTTCACTTCTAAGAGCGTGTTGGCTTGTATGATGTGTTCAGGCTCTTGGAACAAGAGCGTTTTTTGATTCTCGCTATCACGTTTTGTGGTTTCTAAGAAAATGGTGTATGGCTTTTCAAGCAGATGACGCATGGGATAAAAATTTTTTAGGTGCGTGTGGAATTTTTGTAAGTTTTGCTTTATTTTGCCTTAACGCTTTTAAAAATTTTGCAACCTTTGTTGTTCTCTGGCACGAAATGCGATATACACTATTTTTCTTTTTATTTGTTCTCCTAACAACACATCTCACTTACAGTTGCGGAGGCTCAAAACAAGTGGTAAGAACTGCACCTGCGCCTGTTGCACCACCACCACCCGACACCTCTTCACAACTTGTTGATGAATTGGATTATGTGGAAATCACAACCGACACGCGCATCAATCCTGTGATGACACTTCGGTATAATATGCTCTCTGATGGTGGCTACTCGATGGAAGTGGTTCGCGATTCAGTTTTAGGTTGTCAGTTTTCTGTTCCAAAAAATTGGGCAGGGTCGCGCCGTCAGTATGAAAACTTGATTAACTATTTCGGCAACGAAAAAATCAGCATTACGATTTCTGTTGCCTATCGCACGTTTGATTCCACAGGCATTTGGGCGCAAGTTCAAGAAGCCCTTTCATTCGGTAAGAATCAACTGCCACGAGGCGATTGGCGTTTAGATTCGCTCTTCGAAGCACAACGAAATTGGCGACAATCCTATTTCGGGCGATATAACTTCAACGAAAAGCAATACAACATGGGCTTCTTTGAGCAAGATAGTTTGCAATACAACGTCATCATTGACCACCCCTTAGGCACGCTAACCGATGGCGAAGCCCAAGCGATTAACTACATACTGGCAACGTTTCGGTATCTGAACCGTCCAACCGTTAAAATTCCATTGCCTGTTGGCAACATTGGCGCATCACAGCCGCAAGCCGCAAAAGAGGATACAGAAAAAGAAAAATCAAAGAAGAAAACGAAAAAGTCAAAAACAAAATCAAAACAACGTTAGGAGGAGCATCACCACTCAACAACGCCTTGTTCTTTCATCTGTTTTGTTTTCATAAACGAGAACATTGTCGTAAAGCAACTTTAAATCGGCATTTACGACCTCGTTTATCACGCTTAAAACAGTTTTCTACTATGGTGCTTACCGATTTAGATCTCTTACGGCTTGTAGAAACAGGGGAAAATCAGCGCATTGAGTTTAAGCGGCTTGTCCACTCTCCCGAAAAAATTGCCAAATCAATTTCTGCGTTTGCCAATGCTTCGGGCGGCACAATTCTCATTGGCGTTGATGATGACAAGCGCATTGTCGGAATCGAAAGCGAAAAGGAAACGGCGGAAATTATCTGGGAAGCGGCAAATCACTTTATCCAACCTGCTGTGCCGTTCAAAACCGATGTGATTGAATTTCGTGGGCGCGATGTTTTGGCGGTCACCATTGAAGAAAGTAAAACCAAACCGCACTTTCATCTTTCAGAAACCAGAGACCCCAAAACCTTTAAGAAAGTGGTTGAGCGCAAAGTGTATCTGCGAAACCATGATAAAAACCTTCTCGCCGCGCCTGAAACTGTTCAACTCATGAAAGCGGAACATCAACCGATTCGTATTTCTTTCGGCGATAATGAACGCACCTTAATGAAGTATCTGAACACCTACCACCGCATCACTGTGGTTGAATACAGCCGACTGGTTAATGTCTCTAATCGGCGGGCGGCTCGCATTTTAGTCTCATTGGTGCGAGCAGGCGTGATTCATCTGCACACAGAAGGCAAAACTTGCTTCTATACGCTCAAGCACCTTGCCACCAGTGCGTAACTCGCGTGCCTTTTTGATTTCCTACAAAACTTTCCTACAAAACCTGTTTCAACATCAGGTTGCCGAATTATCCTCTCAATTATTTTCACAGCAATCCACGCGACCTTGTCCAAGCATGAAATCCCTGCTTCAATTCTTCAAATGATTGAATTGCAAAGAGTATTGGTTGCAAATGCCACACATCGTAATGTTGATTGATAATTTTTTCAGGCGAGAAAGGATAGACTTCGACTTCATCAGAAAGGCTGTGCAGAACTTCGGTTGCGCTTGACAGCGTGCCTGCGCCGTAAATGCGCCGACCGTTTGGCGTTTCAATCAGTCCAAATTCAACCGTAAACCAATGAAATCGCTCTAAGGCAATGCGGTCGTTTCCTTTGGCGTTCGAAGCGGCTTTACCAAAGAGTTGGTAAAAATCGGCAAAGTCTCTGTTGGTGAGCATCGGCATGTGTCCGAAGACATCGTGAAAAATGTCTGGGGCAGGCGTATAGCCCAGTTCATCTTTGCCACGAATGTAGTCTGTCGAAGGAAACACGCGCTCGGCAAGCAGTTTGAAGAAATCTTGTTCGTGAAGCAACCCCGGAATACGCGCCACACACCAATCGGTTTGTGCTTCCAACACACTTGATAACTCCGCTAACGCGGGAATTCGATTGGGATTGAGTTTCAGCATCTCCACGCCTTTGAGAAACTCATCACACGCACGGTTCGGAAGTAGTTCGGCTTGTCGGTGATAAAGCGTCCGCCAAATCTCATGCTCTTCTTCGGAATAATTTGGATAAACAATTTCACTGCACATGGGGGGCGGGGATTGCAAACGTTGGGGGATACAACGCGGGTCAATGCCTTCTTGTGCCGCCCTCTCGTATGCCGATAGCGGCTCGGAATTGACCGCCGCAAAATCAGATTCAACTGCGTTCATTTTTAGCGTTCCTCCCGCTTAAATGTTTAAGTGTAAAATAAAAAATTTATTCGCAAAAATTTTGCAAATGCTCAAAGGGTTTGATAAATTTTTCACGCTTCTCCAAGAAGCAACATCACAAACTATCAACAACTAACCTAAACTTCCAACAACTATGAGACAAGCAGTATTGACCTTACTCTGCGCACTTCTTTCAGGAGCAATTTCACTTCTTGCTCAACCAACCATCGACGGCACCGCCACGCCCGCTGAATACCAAGTCTCCGTGCCAAACACAAACCCGATTAGCAACAACGGCTTCGGTCCGCAGTCCGACATTGGCGCAATCCGCACTTGGACAAACGGCACTGACCTTTACATCGGTGTTCCTGCAAAAGTTGAAGCCAACGGT
>Ga0308406_1000363_pt1 | contig 21770 bp, 25 predicted proteins | sample HotsprSampleMSe1_FD_203474 | JGI IMG/M metagenome (GOLD analysis project Ga0308406, IMG submission 203474) | Hot spring phototrophic mat microbial communities from Mushroom Spring, Yellowstone National Park, Wyoming, United States - 20060911_MSe1 ...
GAAAAAGAAATTAATTTTAAATCATATTATCAAGATGTTTCTTTAGAGAAAATCTCTTTTTCTTATGCCTAATGTTTATACCGCGAAAATTGTTTTAAAAATTCTTCAAAAAGCAAATTTTACTATCGTTTCTCAAAGAGGAAGTCATATAAAACTTAAAGGATTACGCCACGGAAAAATTTTAACCGTAATTGTCCCCAATCACAGAGAATTAGCCAAAGGAACATTTAATAGTATCTTAAAACAATCAGAAATGACTAATTTTGAATTTGAAGAGTTATTGAAAAAAAGATAATTTTTACTGTAGTGAAATCAAAAAGACAGTCTTAAAATGATTATCTAATTGTATTTTTACAGTAACATTCTATTGTTTTTTTAATCCTTCCTCAAAATCAGTTTTTGCTACAAAGCCAAACTCTTTTTTGGCTTTAGATTTTATCTCTTGACACGTTTTAAGATAATGTATAAAATAATACATTATATGAAATCGTATACAAAAATAGATAAAATTAAGTTTATTGAAGAATTTAAAAAGCGAGGAATAGTTTTTTTTAATTCTTTTGATGTTAAAAAGATTTTTGATATTAAAGATGATAATAGTTTAAATCATTTGTTGGTTAGATTAAATAAAGCCAAAATAATTAAAAGATTGGTAAAAAATAAATATCAATTTCTTTATGCTGAAAAAATGCCCTCTGATTTTTCCATCGCTAATTTTTTAGAACCTTTTTCTTACATCTCTTTAGAATCAGCTCTTTCTTTTTATGGACTGATAGATCAATTTCCCTATAGAATAACATCTATTAGTCTTAAAAAAAGCAGACAAAAAAAAGTTGAAAATAAAATTTTTAGTTATTCAAAAATAAAAAAAGATTATTTTAAAGATTTTATAAAAATCGATGATTTTTTAATAGCTAAAAAAGAAAAAGCAGTCTTTGATTATATTTATTTTGTTTATAAGGGATTGCGATCTAAAAACGTTTTAGATGATATGAAAAATATTTTTTCTGATAAAAAAATCAAAAGTTATTTAATAGAAAATGCTGATAAAAATTTTTATGGCTTTTTAAATAGATATGTTAAACTATGATTTTATAATCGAAAAATCAAAAAAGGAAAGAATTGATAGAGTCACTATTGAAAGGGAATATTGGCATTTAATTTTTCTTCAACTTTTATATCAAGAGTCTTATTCTGAAAAAATTTATTTTAAAGGAGGAACTGCTATTCGTTTTCTTTATCATTCTTTTCGTTTTTCTGAAGATTTAGATTTTACGAGCATTTTAAAAAAAGAAGAAACTGAAAAACTTTTGCTTAAGATTTTAGATTTTCTTAAAAATAATGCTAATATTGATTATAAAAAAGAAAAAATATTAGATAAATTTGAAAATCTTGTCTTTTCTTATAAATTATTTTTTTATCCTTTTAATTTAAAACAAAAAACATCAATAAGAATAGATTTTTCTTTTAGGGAAAAACCAAAAACAAAAGAGGTAAAATTAATTATCCCATTTGATTATCCAATCACCCCCTATCCTTTAGTCGTTTCTTTATCAAAAGAAGAAATTTTAGCTGAAAAAATCAGAGCTTTATTTTATCGAGGAAAACCGCGAGACCTTTTTGATTTATGGTTTCTTTTAACAAAAAAAACAGAGATTGATGAGAAATTGATTAATCTAAAATTTAAATACTATCCCGGATTGAAATTTAGTTTTCAGAAATTAGTTAAAATAGTTGAAGAATATGATGAAAAAGAACTTAAAAGAGATCTTAATCAATTTTTACCAGAACATTATTGTCACTTTTATAGACAACTAAAAGAAGAAACACTAAATTTGTTGAAATAAAAATGACACAAAATTAAGAATATTTTTAAAAACCCTATGGCAAAAATATTTATTGTCATACCAGCGTATAATGAGGAGAAAGTGATTGAGAAGAGTGATTTTTGTTTTTGATTTTTTTAAGGCAGTGGTATAATTCTCTTTATGCAAAAACAAAAACTTAATTTATTATCAATAATTTTTATTGCTGACAATAATACTGATATTTTTTTAGAAAAAATAAAAAATATTAGTAAGAAATTATTAAAAAATAAAAGATATGAGTTTTTAATAATTGATAATGGACTAAATCAAAAAGAAAAACAAAACGTATATTCTTTAAAAAACAAAATATCAAATATAAGAATTATTACTTTAACAAAAAAATATGATTATGATACTGCTTTAATTGCTGCGTTAGATAATTGCATTGGTGATGGAGTTTTAGTTTTAAACTACTTGAATGATGACGAAAAAACTGCTAAAAAAATAATCAATTATTTACATGCTGGATATGATATTGTTAATATCGAGAACAAAGATGATTTTAATAAAATTAAGTTATTACTGAGAATATTTATTAAATTTACTAATGTTTTTTCTTCTCACCAAATTTTTAACAATCTAACAGGAACATTGGGTTTAAGTCGAAAAGCAGTTAATTCTATAACACAAATAAGAAGAAAAAATAGAAATTTTCTTTACTTACAGGATTATCTAGGTTTAAAGATAATTAACCTCAAAACTAAATTAAGTAAGCTATTTTTAAAGGAATTTAATAAAAATAAATTCATAAATTTTTTTATTGAGGGTATTGATATTATTGTTTCTAATTCAGTTAAACCATTAAGATTAGTTTCTTTCTTTTCTGCTCTTGCCAGTTTTTTAAGTTTAATTTTTATTATTTATGTTTTTTTGGTAACTTTGGTTAAAAAAAATGTGATAGAAGGTTGGATTAGTACAACTGTTGTAATGGGAACTATGTTTTTTATGTTATTTTTAATATTAACTATTTTGTCAGAATATATTTTAAGAATATTAGAAGAAGTAAGAAATGAACCTCTTTATTTTATTGAAAAAGAAATAGATCACTCAATTTATTTATCAAGTAATGAATTAAATATTACTGAAGAAAATTAGTAAATATGAAAACTGCTCTTATTGGTTATACCGGTTTTGTTGGTGGGAATATTTACAATCAATTAGAATTTAATGATGTTTACAATTCAAAGAATATTGAGGAAATAAAAGAAAAAAAATATGATTTAGTAATCAGTGCCGGTGTATCAGCTGTTAAATGGCTAGCCAATCAAAAACCAAAAGAAGATTGGCAAAATATTGAAAAACTTTTGAATTTATTAATCACCGCTAAAATAAAATATTTAGTTTTGATTTCTACGGTTGATGTTTATCCCAATCCTTCAGATGTTGATGAAAAAACGTATATAGATTATAAAAAAGCCCAACCATATGGACAAAATAGATTTTTAGCTGAAGAATTTATAAGAAAAAATTTTTCTCTTTATTCAATAGTTAGATTACCTGGTTTGTTTGGCTTTGGTATTAAAAAAAATTTAATTTTTGACATTATTCATGATCAATATAATGATTTTGTCCATCCTGAAAGCATTTTTCAATTTTATAATTTAAAAAATATAGGAAGTGATTTAAAAATCGTAATTAAAAATAAGATTCCTCTTATTAACTTTGCTACCGAGCCAATTTCAGTTCAAGAGATTGGGAAATATGTTTTAGGTAAAAAAATAGAAGGAAATAAAAATTTAAAAAAAGTTTTTTATGATATGAAAACATTATATTCTGAGTTTTTTAGTAAGACTGGTGATTATTTATATAAAAAAGATGAAATATTAGAAGAGATTAAAAATTTTATTGAAATTGAAAAAAGTAAATTATGAAGCTTTCCATTTCAAATATAGCATGGAAAAAAGAAGAATATGAAAAAATAGTAAAATTGCTTAAACTTTACGGTTATAAAGCAATTGAGGCAGCGCCAACTATTTTATTTGAAGATATTGAAAACACGTCTTCTTTTGAGATAAAAGAGGTAAAAGAGTTTTGGAAGAAAAATGGGATAGATATTATTGGTTTTCAATCTCTTCTTTTTGGTAAAGATGATTTTAATATATTTTCAAATAATCAAAAAAAAATTTTGGATTATTTAAAAAAAGTTTTTGAGATTGGCAACAATCTTGGAATAAAAATTGTTGTTTTTGGTTCACCAAAAAATCGGTTAAAAAAAAATCTTTCTTTTTCAGAAGCTAAAAAAAAAGCTTCAGATTTTTTCTATAAATTAGCAGAACTTGGGAAAGACAATAATATTATAATCGCCTTAGAGCCTAATCCAAAACAATATGGAGCTGATTTTATAATGAACACCGACGAAGCTTTAGATTTTATAGAATATGTTAATCATAAAAATTTACGTCTTAATTTAGATTCTGGCATTTTAACTTTAAATAACGAAGACTTAGAAAAAAATATCAAAAGATCACTCCCCTACTTATCCCATTTTCATATTAGTGAACCTTATTTAGGCCCAGTTGGTAAAAAGAATGTTAATCATTTAAAAATTGCTTCTATATTGAAAAAAAATAAATATTCTTTTTACTGCTCGATAGAGATGAAAGCGCAGTCTGACAATAATTTATTAACAATAGAAAACGCTTTAAAATTTGTAAAAGAAATTTATGGTTGATTTTAATAATTGGCAAATTCCAAAACACAAAAAAATTGAATTTTCAAATAAAAAAAATAAATACTGCCTTTGTATACCAGTTATTAACGAAGGTGAAAAATTCATTAATGAATTAAAACATATTAAAAAAATATCTTTACCAGTTGATGTCATTGTGGCTGATGGCGGAAGTAGTGATGGTTCAACTGATCCTAAATTACTTAAAAAATTGAAAGTTAGAACTTTATTAATCAAAGAAGATGTTGGGAAGTTAGGCGCTCAGTTAAGAATGGGTTATTCTTATGCTTTAAAAGAGGAATATGAAGGAATTATTACTATTGATGGCAATGGTAAAGATGATCCTAAGGATATTTTAAAATTTATTAAAGGTTTAGAACAAGGTTTTGATTATTTGCAAGGATCAAGATTTGTTAAAGGAGGAAAAGCGATTAATACACCTTTAATAAGACTTATTGCTAATCGTTTTATTCATGCACCACTTTTAAGTATTTTTTCAGGTTTTTGGTTTACTGATACGACTAATGGTTTTAGAGCTTATAGTGCAAGATATTTATTAGATAAGCGAGTCAGTCCATTTCGTGATGTTTTTAAAAATTATGAGTTGTTATTTTATCTTACCTTAAGAGCTAATCAACTGGGTTATAGAGTTAAAGAAATTCCTGTCACAAGGAAATATCCTAAAGGAAAAATTCCAACAAAAATTAATTTTAAAAGTATGATCGATATTTTTTGGAGTTTAATTAAGGTGGTTTTAAGATTTTATAACCCCAAAAGTTAAAAAAAATTGTCTAATCTTACTAAAATATCGTAGATATTGTCAATTTTCCCGCCTAAAATTACGAAAAAATTTTTAAGATGGTAATCGTTTTTAAATAAAATTGGTCTACCATCATCTTCTTCCTTTTGAAGGAGTAAAGTTTTTAAGGTATAAAGCGATTTAATGTAATTTGCCTTAGCAAAGCAAGAAAGGTAACGGGAAGCATCTTTGATCATAAATAAAAAATTTGATTTTGGTTTATAGGTTTTTTCTACTTGATGTAGATCTTGATAATTTTCTATATCTGTCCAAAAGGAATGAGGGGTATAGCGAACATGGGTTAATGAATAACAATCTTCAGCTGGGAATGGCATAGTAGAAAAAAACGGCCCATCCATTACTGTGATTCCCAGTCCTTTAATTTCGGGTGGTGGTTTTATCAGCACAGTTTCAGTGATTTCTTGTTTTAGAGGTAAAATCGGTAAGCCTGAGTTTTTTAATAGATAATTTATCCCAGAATAAGTACAATTAATAACATAATCAGCAAAATATTTTTTTTTGTTTGTTTCTAATACAAATTGATTATTTTCTTTTTTAATTTTTTTAACAAAAGTATTGAAAATAACAGGAATTTTTTTTTCTTTTAATTTTTTTTTAAAATAATCTCTTAATTTTTTAGCATCAAAAGCCGACTCTTCTGTTTCATAAACTTCTTCGATCAAAACTGGATTGAATAAATCGCGATATTTTTTCGATGCTTTTTTTATTGGAGAACCAACCTTTTTTATAAATTTTTCAAATTGAAATGAGTTGGTTTTTGAATTTATTTTAGCAATGGCGTATATTTTGACAAAAGAGTCATAGATAGCGAATTGATAGTCTTTTTTAAAGCGATAATAATTTTCATGAGATCTGTAGGCAGTTAAAAAGTCTCGTGGATAATGATAACCATTATGAACCCGGGCTTGATTGATATACGAAGCTTTAGTTAAAAGTTCATTTTCTTTTTCCAAAATCAAAATATTTTTATATCCTTTTCTTTTTAAAAACAGCGCAATTTCACAACCATAAAACCCACAACCGATGATAATAATGTTATTTTTTTTCATAATTTTTATTTATTAAAAAAATTAGTGGTAGTAAATAGTAAATTATTTGAAAATAATAAACATATCTATAATCGCTGGCGGGTGCTATTAGTATTAAAATTAGAAAATTTAAAAATAAGGGTAAAAATAAAATAAATAATTTAAGTCTAATTTTTTTAAAATAAAAAATTAAAAAAACACTAATTGTTAATGGAATAATTGCTTTCCAAAAGATAATTTTAGTTAAAGGATTAATTAAGGAATAAATAATATAAGAATCAAAAAATTTTTCTAAACGAATTAAAAAGATATTATTTATTAATGGTTTATTAATAATAAAATTGCTTTTATCGCTATTTAATAATAAAATAAAATGTGTTTTAGTTCCGATCATGCTCAATCCTTTACATATAATATTTCCTATAGTTATTTGAGGATTATTTATTATAATATAAATTGACCTAAAAAAAACTTTACTGAAGTTATTTGTAATATAATTTTTATTAAAGTATGGATTAAAAACAAAGTAATTAGACGTGTGACAAACAAAAGAAGTTTTTGGATCAAATCTATCAACTATTCTACTAAATAGAACAATATCTTTTTCAGAGATATTACCATTATTAGCGATAACACCAAATACGCTATGAATTAGAGGAATCAAAGTGTTATATTTTTCTATTTTTTTAACATTAAATGAATTCATAAAAATAGTGTTTATTAAAATATAGATTATCAAAGAAGTTAATAAATTTTTTCTTATCAAACTTCTCATTTTTTTTGATTTTATTAAAATTAAATAAAAAAATAGACTTATAAATATAAAAAAACCATTATGTCTAGAAGTAGCAATTAATATTGTTATTAAAATAAAAAAGAATTTATTCATTGATATTTTTTTATAAAAAATCAACTCTAAAATTGTTAACTGAAATAAAAATAAAGAATTAGTAAAAATAATATCTTTCCAAAAAGTTAAGTTATAAATTAAATTTACAGGATTAAAAATTATAAAAAAATTTAATAAAATTCTTTTGGGATAGCTAATTTTTAATTTGCACAAAAGTTTGTTGTAATAATATATGAAATAAAGAAATATTCCATATTGAAATAATAATAAGATTAAAGGGAAAGGAAATATTTTATAAATAAAAGAAAAAATAATCGTTAAAAAAGCCGGATGATAGTTGTCGAATTTGTTATTTATTATTTGTTCTATAACTACCAAACTATCAACACTAAAGATTCCAGGGAACTTTAGTACAAGAGTTATGATAAAAATAAGAATATTTAAAAAAATGAAAGATTTCATTTTATTTTTTCAGTTATTTTATAAATTAATTTTTTTATTATTGGGAATTTATTTATAATTATTTTAATTTTTTGTTTAAAAGCTGGATTAATTATTGGTTCTATTGAGTTGTTATTTTCTAAATCAATTTCTTTTTTGTTTATCAGTTTAGAGGCGGTTGTGGTTTCCCAAGACGGATTATCAAAGGTATAAGCTGGTCCATTGCTGTTTATTAAATTTAACGCTTCAACAATATATTTTTGGTACAGATTTTTATGTTTTTTGAAAAGAAGACTATAAAGATAGTTAAGATTAAAATAATTAAATTGTCTTGCCATAGAGTCATCTCTTACGCGATAATAAAATAAGGCTTTTGGAATACTAATACCTCCAAAATTATTTTCTAATAAATTTATAATCATATCATAATCTTCCATTCCAAAGATAAATCTTTCATCATTTTTACCAAACTTTTCAAAAATTTCTTTATAAATAACTAAAGAACCACTAGTTGTTGGATTATGAATCAGGCTATATGGGAATTCTGTTGCATAGGTAATATAATATCCATTATTTTTTTCAATATAATTTGTCCAAGAATATACAAAAGCTACATTTTTATAATTTTTTAATATCTTGATAGCAGATGAATAATATTCTTTGTGTATTTTGTCATCAGCATCTAAAAAAGCTATGATTTTACCACTAGCATGAAAGGCGCCAAAGTTTCTAGCACTAGCCAACCCCCCATTTTCTTTATGGACAATTTTAACTTGAGGATATTTATTTTTGATTTCTCTTAGTTTTTTTATTGAATAGTAATTATCCGAGCCATCATCAACAATAATTATTTCTTTATTTTTATAAAAAGATTTTAGAATACTTTTTATTGTTTCTTCGATATATTGATGAGCGTTGTAATAAGGTATTATTATAGATAAAAGTGGATTTTTTTCTAATTTAATATTCACTTTATTAAAATCATTTGAATAAAAAGGAAAGTAATTAATCAATTTTCTATTAATATTTTTGATAAAATTAATTTTTTCTTCATAAATCTTTTTATTATCAAAATTTTTTAAAACAGTTTGATAAGCATTTTCTCCTATTTTTTTTATTTCTTTGTTGTCTAATGATAAAAAATTTTTAAAAGTTTGAAATACTCTTTCTTCGGTTAAATCAAAGATAAATCCATTTTTTCCGTTTTCTATTAGTTCTCCTTGTCCGCCGTAAGGCGTTGTAAGAACACACTTTTTAAATAACATTGATTCTAAAACAGCATAGGGCAAAGACTCAAATACTGAAGGTAAAACAACAGCCTTATAGAAAAACATTTTTTCTATGAGATTTTTGGGGGGAATAGAATCAAAGATGCGAATATTTTCATTTTGAATATAAAATGAAAACTCTTTTTCAATTAGTTTTTTTATTGAAATATTTTTAACTGGGAAAAAAGTATCTCTACTAAATAAGTCTATTTTTAAATTTCTAAGTAAGTCTATTTTTTTTAAAATTTTTAAAAATTGATATATTCCTTTTCTGTATTCTAATCTACCAAAATAAATTAATCTTTCTTTTTTGTCTATGTCAGTTTTATTGTTTTGATTTAATTTTGGAATAGATATAGGATTTCTTGTGACTTTATAATTTTGAATTTTTAATCTGTTAAGTATTTGATTTTTAATAAATATTGAGGGAAAAATTACGCCATCAGAAGCCTTAATTTGAAATTTTTCCATTTCCCCAATCCAAAATTCAGGAAATTTATATATATTTTCTAAATTTACTTCCTTTAATAAAAATATTGGACTATGGATGGTAGTAATAAATTTTATTTTTGAAAAAGGATCTTCTAAAGAATATTTTCTTATAAGACTATAATAACCAATTCCTAGATAGTCTTGAAATTCAATAACATCAGGAATTCTTTTGTCTTTTTTAATAAGAAGTTCTATTACTTCCGAAAATCTATATGATAAATTTTGATTAAAACCCATATTTTGATAAAAAGAATTAAAGGTTATATTGAATCTTACTATTCTTAAATTATTTTTTTTGTTAATAATTTGGATGTTTGATTGAGAATTAAGATTAGGGTCAAAGACAATTACCGTGATGTTATTTTTATATTTAAGGAAAAGATCAACTGTATTTTTACAATAGGTGCTTATTCCTCCGCCAAAAAAGGGTGGATATTCGGTAGTACAAAGCCAGTAATTCATAATTTGAATGTTATTAATTTTTTAATTTTTAGATAAAAAAAATAAGAAATTTTAAACCATTTCGCATTTAAAATGTTGTTTAAAACTTTTTCTAAATTTATTTTTTCATCTTTAATGTATTTTAATTCATAATTTAATCTATTAATTTCTTCTTCAGATGATTTTAATAATTTTTCATAAAAGTTTAATTCATAATTTAATCTATTAATTTCTTCTTCAGATGATTTTAATAATTTTTCATAAAAGTTTAATTCATAATTTAATCTATTAATTTCTTCTTCAGATGATTTTAATAATTTTTCATAAAAGTTTAATTCATTATAAAAGTTATTTAAAAAATATCTTTTAATATCATGACACGTAGATTCAAAATTGATTCTGATTGTTTTATTAGAGCAGATATATATCTTATAAAGAGGTAAATTTATTTGTTCTTTTGTAATAAAAAAAGGTTGATTTTCATTTTCTAGTTTTAAATTCAATAAAGATGTTTTTTTTGTATCTTTATCATAGATTAGAGAGAAAAGGTTAATTTCTTGATTATAAATTTTTACATTTTTAAAATATTTTTTTAATATTTCAACGATTTCGCTTTCATAATATTCATAAATATGATATATGTTTTTATAAGAAGAAAAAAGTGTGCGTTCCTTATTTGGAGTGGAGAGAATAAGAATTCCGTCTTTTTTTAATATTTTTTTAATTTGTTCTAAAAACTTTATTCCGTCTTCTTTAGATAAGTGTTCTATTGTTTCAAAAGAAATTATAACATCAAAAAAATTCTCTGTAAAAGGAAGATTAGTTACATTAGCATTAAGAAAATAGATTTTTTCATTTTTATACTTCTTTTTTGCTTCTAGAATTGTTTTTTCGTCTATATCTACTCCAAAAACTTTTCTAGCATTTTTTGATAGTATAAAACTGCCATATCCTTCACCAGAAGCAGCATCTAAAACGATTTTATTCTTAACAAATCTTGATGCAATTAAATACCGATGCAAATGAAATAATGATTCGATTAAATTTTCTGAGGCAATTTTTGGTTTGTATCTTTCTTCAACTTGTTTCATAAAAAATTTTTTTAATTAAACTTTTCTTTTTTTTATCACTTTCATAAACCATATTTTTTGAATGGATTCTATGATAAAAAAGGAATTCTTTTATTAATTTTGTTCTCCATCCTTGTTTAAGAGCTCTATACCAAAATTCCCAATCTTCGTATCCCTCAGTCATTTTTTCATTAAAACCACCAATTTTTTCCCAAATTCTTTTCAAAAATACTGCTGATACTGAAATACAATTGGCTTTTTTTATTAACAATAAATTGGCATTTAATGGTTGCCAATTAGAGGTTATTTTACCAAATATTTTAGTCCAACTATAGACAATTCCAACATTTTTATATTTTTTAAATAATGGGATAGATTTTTCTAAATATTTTTTATCGAGATAATCATCTGCATCTAAACAACATATTAATTCTCCAGTAGACTCTTTTATTCCTAAATTTCTTGCCTTTGGTAATTTAACATTTTTTTTTAAAAAGATAAATTTTATTTTATTTTTATATTTATTTTTTATTTCTTTTAATTTTTTTTTAGTTAATTTATCATTAGAATTATCATCGACTAAGATTATTTCTTTATTCTTATAAGTTTGATTTAAGGATGATCTTATGGCTTTTTCTAAAAATTTACCGTAGTTATAATTGGTGATTATAATACTAACTTTTGGATTTTTACTAATGTTGTTTTTTTTTATTTTCAAGTCAATTAAATTTAATATATTTCCCAATAAATAATATAAATAAAATTTAATTTTTTTCATTTTTCAATTTTTCAGAAGAATAAAATTTGCTTAACTTTAAAATTATTTTTTCCCATGAGAATTTTTCTATTTTCTGTTGGTTTTTAATTGTTTTCCACTTGTTTAATATTATTCTTTTAATTTCCTCTTTATCTATCTTTTCCAAAATAAGCCCATTAACCCCATTTTCCAAATACTCCTCTACCCCTTTAGTCTTCAAAACTATTGGGATTCCTCCGCAGGCGATAATTTCAAGTGGTGGGCCTGGGAATCCTTCAACTTTTGATAATTTTAACAAAAAATCACAAGAAGAGTAAATATTTTTCATTTTATTAATTGGTACTTTTTCAAAATAATAATCGAAAGGCCAGTTTTTTTCTGGTTTCCCGCTACTGTTGACATAGACGACTTCAATATTTTTTATTTCTTTTTTGATTTCATTTAAGATAAAAAGAGCTTCTTTTACTCCTTTAAATGGCAGGTCAGCCGCTCCTTCAACCAAAATTCTTATGATACCTTTCTTTTTTGTAATAAAAGGCTTATCGGGATAAAAAATTTCTTTATTGATACCATTGGGGACATAAAAAGCTTCTTTTTTAAACTCTTTTTTTAACCAGTCTTTTATCCATTTTGCTTCGGTTAAAAAATCAAAATTCATTTTATAAGTTTCTTCAACTCTTTTCTTTAAAAAACTTCCTTCAGGATAAAAACGCCTTTCATCGGATTGAACAAAATAAACTTTTCGCTTAACATCCATTAAAGCCAATTCGTAAGCAGTAATCCAACCGGTAGCTACACCAATATCAAAATTTTTGATGATTTTTTTTGCTTTTTTTAATGGGATAATTGGGATTTTTTGGTTGGGAAACCAAGAAAGATCAGTTTTGTTATCAAAAGAAATAAAAAGAGTGTTAAAACCGAATTTTTGAAGGCGGTTTAAATGTTCGCAACAAATAGCTACTCCTCCAGTAATTTTTGTTGTTGGAATAATATAAAAAATTGAAGGCTTTTTATTTTTTATTTTTGGCATGGTTGTTTTTCTTATAAAATATTTTTTAAAGTTATATCTAAATAAAAAAATAAAGTGTTGAAGGCGATATTGGATATTTCTTATTTTTATTCTTATTTTTTCAGGAATGAGTTTTTGATAAAGATTCATATTAAATTAAGGAATTTTCGAGATATCAATACCGATGAGTATGAGAATATTATACAAAAAACTCAAAACTCAAAACTACGATTAAAAACTAAAAAATTTTATAACTTTAGTGTAAACGTTGTGTAAACCAAGTCTGACTTGGTAAAAATAGTGTAAACCGCGTCTGACGCGGTGTAAACATTGTGTAAAAGGTTATGTAAAAATAGTTGGAATCAGAAAAAAGATGCAAATGATGCGAATTATGCGAATGGATAACGTGTAAAAATTTTATGAAATAGTTTAAATATTTTTTTCAACAAATTTTAAAAACTGACGAAAGGTATTTTTTAGATTGTTAATATTGGCTATTTTAAATGGTGGTTTGATAACTTTATTGTAATAACCATTGTGAAAATGAAGCGGAAATGATTTTATTTTTTGCCATTTTTTATCGGGAGTATTATCGAGGCGGTAAATTTTTTTATCAAGATGATATCTTTCCCAGTGGATAGCAAATCTTAATTTTTTTGTTTTAGTAGTGAAGTAGAAATCAATAAAACTTTTATCGATAATATAAATTCTTAATTTATGGCCAAGATTGTGGGTTGATAAGACTATGTTCGAAAACTCAATTTCGGCAATCCGAGCAAATTCTGAAAATTTTTCCATATGTTGGCTTTATTGATTTGAAGTGCTTTTAATTCTTTTTCAACTTTTTCTTTTTCCTCAAGTAAGTGATCAAAAACAAAAAAATCTTCTCCAAGTTTTTCTTCAGATAAAGCCCCTTTTTCTACTAATTTATCTAACTCATCGACTGATTTTACACCGTATTTTGAGGCAAGACGAAAGATCTCCGTTTCTAAAAGTCGGAGTTTTTCAATGAGGATGATGGCTTTAGTTTTATCTTTGCCTGACATATCATTTATATTTTAAAAAAGTTATTAATAAAAAACAAGAGATTTTTAAAAAAATTAAGAGAAAGCTTTGATACTTGTTTTTCTGAGACTTAGGCATAAGAAATTTTAATAGGAAGAGCAAACTGCTTTTTATAATCAAAGTCAGCCTCAATTATTTTTATATCTGATTCTTCTAAATATAATTCAATTGCCTCTTTAATATTTTTTATAGCTTCCTCAAGTGTATCACCTTGAGAAGCACAACCAGGTAAATCCGGTATCCAGACAGAAAAACCGCCTTCTTTTTCTTCTTGAAAAATAGCGGTATATTCTAAAATTTTTTTCTTTTTTATTTTCATATGATTTTATTTTAGTAAAAAGTATTATGAGAGTCAATAATTTAAAAGGAGTGTAAACATTGTGTAAAAGTGGTGTAAAAATGTTGTAAACATTGTGTAAAAGGTTGTGTAAAAATAGTTAGAATCAGAAAAAAGATGCGAATTATGCGAATATAAAATTGAGATAAATAGAGATAAGTGGAGATAAATAGAGATAAATTGAGATAGATGGAGATAGATGGAGATTAATAGAGATAAGTAGAGATGAATTGGAATTGGGAGATTTTAGATTATGATTACTTCTTCTTTTTTGCAGTAAATTAAAAAGGATTTTCTTTTAAAGACTTTTTTGTATTTTCTAAAAATCATTTCTAGATAAGAAGTAAGATATTTTATGTTTATTGTTTTTAAATTTAAGATAAGACATTTTAATTTACCCCCCTTTTTCGTTAAAACCAAAAAATCTTTATCAAAAGTTAGTATAATATATCCTTTTTCTTCGGAAATTTTTAAAATCTCCAAATCATTAATACCGCGATATTGACTATTTTTTAAATCAATTGTTTGATGATTTTTGCTTTTTAGAAAGTTTATAAGAGAATGAGGAATATTTTCATCGACTAAAAATTTCATAAAGAAATAGGGTAAATTTTTTCCTCCTTAATTTTTTTTGCCGCAAAATTTAAAGCCCCTAAAATATCTTCTTTAGTTAAAGATGGATATTCTTTTAAAACTTCTTCAATATTGTAGCCTTGGGATAAAAATTCCAGTATTAAATCAACAGGAATTCTTGTGCCTTCAAATATAGGTTTACCCGATAATATTTGGGGATTGACAGTTATTTTTTTCATACAAAATTATTATATTAAAAAAAGTTGTGAGAGTCAATGAAAAAAGTATGACTTGGTAAACATTGTGTAAATGTGTTGTAAAAGTTAAGAAATGATACGAATGATGCGAATTAAGATGCAAATGATGCGAATTATGCGAATGGATAAAGTGTAAACATAGTATAAAAATTGTGTAAACGTGGTGTAAAAATAGTTGAGTCAGTTATTGAGTTAACGTGTTAACGGGTTAAGATATTTTAATCCACCTTTTTCTTTGTAGTTTATTTTCTATCTGGGATTTTTTTATTGGGTGAATTGTAATTACTTTAAGTTTTTTATTATCCTCAACATAAGCAACCATATAGTTGATATTATTTACTTGTTTGATAGCGATTTTTGTTTGATTTAAAGTATCAAAAAGTAAAAAATTGGGAGATTTCAAAATTTTATTGATGATTTTCTTCGAAATTTTTCTTAATTTTATTCTATTTAGAAGATGGTTTGTATATTCGATTTTTGTCATAAACCATAGGAATATTAAAAGAAGAAATTTTTTTAAATAGTAAAGAAGCATTTAAAATCTCAACCGCTAAAGGTTGATTTTTTTCGTTATATTCAACAATAAAATTTGGTTCAATTTCCTCAAAATAAGCCTCTTTTCCCTCTCTTAAATTTAGATATAAAGCATCATTTTCTTTATCATAGTAGATTTTTGATTTTTTCATATGATTTTATTTTAGTAAAAAGTATTATGAGAGTCAAATTAAAAGTTGGAATCAGACCGCCTAAAATAATTTTTAATTTGAAATTTGAAATTTTTAATCAATATTAAATTTTTAAGTATTAAAATATTAAAAATTGAATAAAATTTTTATCGGTAATTTTTTATTTGCTTTTTTCTACTTGTTACTCTTGAATTAGTTGAAACTAGTCAAAATAGCTTAAATTAGTTGGAAAGTTAATTGATTATTTTATAGAGGGTTAGGTTTTGAGATTGAAAGATTTTTTTAAAATTTAAGTTTTTATCAGTGGTAATAAGATAATTTTGACAGTTTTTAAAAAGTGGTTTTTGACCTAAGTAATTTACTTCTTTGGCATTGGTGTAAAAAAGAACCGCTTCATAAGGAATATCTTTTACAAAAAGACACTTTGGTTGGGGAAGTTTTTGGTAGTACTCACCTATTTTTTTGGCATCAGGAAAATTGGGGATAATTTTGGGAAAGCGAAAATTAAAAAAAAGTAAGGAAAAGAAGATAACAAGAGGATAGATAAAAAAGATTCTCTTTTTTATTTCAATTCTTAAAATTAAAAAGGAAAAAATAATCATCATTAATTGACAAATCAAAGCCAATTTATTAGACAGATTAAAAAATAAAGGCAAAGATGAGAAAAAAACAATAATTGAAAGATTGATTAGTTTATTTTTTTCAGTTTTTAAAAGATGGGAAACTGAATAATGAATATATAAAGCGATAATTGGAATCAAGGGCAAAACATACCACCAGACTTTGTTTTTTGCTAAAGAAAAAAATAAAAATGAGGTAAAAAAATATAAGGCAATCAATAATTTTTCAGAAGTGATTTTTTTATTTAAAACATCGTAAATGAATAAAGTAAAAAAAAGGATACTGCCAACACGAAAGCTCTCAAACCACCATCTTAGGTACCAAAAAACCGGTGCTTTTTGAGAAGGATCAAAAGACAAAACTCTTTTTGAAGCAAAACCTAAAAATCCCAAAACAAAGTTATTAAAACCAAAATGATAAATTGAAATAAAAACCCAAGGAAAAACAATCAAAAACGCACCAAAAAATATCCAAAAAATATCCTTAAAATTTATTTTTCTTATTAAAAGACTAAAAAACAAAGAAAAAACAAAAATAACTGCCGGTTGACCTTTGGCTAAAATTGCAAGTCCCCAAAAAAAGCCAGTTAAAAAAAAGTAAAGTCTATTTTTTGACCTGATAGATTTTAATAAAAACAAAAAGGCAATAAAAAGAAAAAAAGTAAGCATTGTGTCCATTAGGGCATTTTGAGAAGATAGCCAGAAATCAGTTGAGAGAAAAATAGCTAAAGTTGATAGCGGATGAAGGAAAAAAGTAGTGATTATTGTTGCCAATCCAAATAAAAAAGAAGGCAAACGATAAGCTAATTCAGTTTCACCAAATAAAGAGATTGAGATTGTGGTTAGCCAAAAAAATAAAGGCGGTCGCTCAAGATGGATAAAAAGAGAAAGATTTGGGTTATCTTTTACTTTTAACTTAAGTTTTTTATTTCGTAAAAAAGGACTACCAGTTAAAGGAGCAAGAAAAAAACGGTATTCTTTCATATTTTTAACGGCCTCAGCCCGATTGGCTTCGTCAAAATCATGAAAAGGAGTATTTTTCATTGTTTTAAGAGAAAAGAAGATAAAAACAAAGAAAAAGAAAATAAGGATTAAAAGAATAATTTTTTTCATTTGGAAAAATAAACTTTTATCACTTTTTTTATCAAGCCACTTAGATTTCTTCCCCGCTCGATAAGAATTCCAGAAAGATTAAGAATAATTTTTTTTAGCCCCCAGTTTTTAAGAATTACTCTTATCCAGTTTATAAAATCTTGTTTTTCTTTAAAAAAACCCATTTTTGAGGAGGTGGTCAGATGATTGTGGATGACAAAAACATTGGGGTTTAGGGCAAATCTAAAGCCTTTTTTCTTAAGTCGCAAAAACAGATCAACATCCTCAAGATAGGCAAAAAAACTTTCATCAAAACCACCGACTTTTTCAAAAACTTGCTTTTTGATAAAAAGGCAGGCGGCGGTAAGACCATCGAATTGGTGGCTAGTGATTGGTGATTGGTGGTTGGTGATTAGTTGGATGCGGCCGATGGGAAGGACTTTGTAGCCGTAGTTCTCTACTTCACCGGTTTTCTTTTTTAAGACTGGGCAGACTGCATCAAGATGATTTTTTTTGGCAAAGGTTAGCATTTTATTTATCAGATTTTCAGTCACTTCTTCTATATCGTCATTTAAAATAAGAAGCCACTCCCCTTTTGCTTTTTTGGAAGCTAAATTGACTGCTTTGGCAAAGCCTAAGTTTTTTTGTTGGGGAAGGTAGGTAAAATTTTTTAGTTTCTTTCTTTTTTCATCATTCGGTTTATTATCAACGATGATAATCTCAATGTCCTTTATTTTTTTTAATTGAGAAATGAGTTTAAAAAGACCGTAATCGTTAGTGTAAGTTGGAATGATGGCGGAAAGCATAAAAATATTATAACGTATGACGTGAAACGTTTAAAAATTGTGTAAACTTCGTGTAAAAAGTAGTGTAAACATTGTTTAAATGTGGTGTAAAAGTTAAGAAATGATGCGAATGATACGAATTTTTATAAAAATGATGCGGATTATGCGAATGTAAAATTGAGATAAATAGAGATAAATGGAGATAAATAGAGATTGGGATTAGGGTTGGGATTAATTATTGATTTTTAAGATAAAGATTTAGAAGAAAAATAAGCTCTTTTTTTAGGTTGTTTTTAATCCAGTTTTTATCTTTTTCTTCAATCAACTCCCCTATTCCTTGTAACAATTGATTGGTTTTTATTTCTTTTACTTTTTTCAGCGCTTCTTTTAACGCTTTTTTTAAAGAAAGATTAGTCTGAAATTTTAAAAGATTTTCATCAAATGGCCAGTTTTTTTCTAAAATAAACCAAAGATCAAAAAGATCACGAGAAGCCAATTTTCTTCTGGTTAAAAAAGCTGAAAGTTTACCAGCGGCCAAACATTCTTTTTTAGCCACAAGGATAGAGATACCAAGATAATCTTTTACTTCATAAGCGGTTGGCATTTTTCTTTTTGAGACCTCAACTTTTATTTTTCTTTCACTTTTTCCATAAGAAATTAAGAAAAACAACGTGTATCTTTTTTCTTTAGTTTCAACAATTTTTCCAAACTTATAAAGAATATTTTTCAATTTTTCAAAAACCAAAGATTTTTTTTCTTCTTCCAAAAGATTAAAATCCAAATCGACGGAGATTCTTGGCAGATTATAAAACAAAAACAAGGCAGTTCCACCTTTAAAGCCCAAAACATTTCTTGTATCTTTATCTGAATATATATCTTTTAAAATTTTTACAAGAATTGTTTTGTGTTTATTTTTATCAAACATTTTCGTTTTTAAAAATTTGGTAATATTCTACAACTCTTTTTTCCAAGCTTTTACTTTGGTAAATTTTTTGTAATTCAAAAACTTTTTCCCAATCAAGGTTTAAATTATCAAAATGAAAGTTTTTAAAAAGAAATAAAGCATCTAAAAAAGCTCTTTCTTTTTCGGCAATAAAGTAGTGATTTTCTTTTTTTATTCCTTTTAGATTATTTAAAACTTCATCTTTTATTTTTCGATAAGAAGTAGCAAGATTTTTATTAATTTTTATTGTTCGTGTAAGATAGGAAATTAAAGTAATTTCTTTTTTTTCCTGAAAAATCAACCCTTCTTTTAATAAAACGGTTTCTAAACTAATATATGAAGGCGTATAAATTTTATTGGCTAGTTCAAAAGGATTAAAATTTATTTTAGCATAGATTCCACGTCTGGGTTTTAGGAGTTTTTTTGTTTTTACGGCATAAGAGAGACGGTCTTTCAAAGATTGATAAGAAAGATTAGGAAAAATTTGAGAGATTTCTTTAATTGAAAAAACAGTTTTTGGATTTTGATAAAGAGATAAGATGAAATTTTTATTCATATTTCGTCTGGAAGTTGAAATTTTTTCCACTTATAGTTTAAGATTAATAAAAATTTAATAGTTTGTCAAGGGGAAATGAAATCAGTTGAAATCGGTTGTAATCATAAAAAAGATACAAATGAAGCGAATTATGCGAATGGATAAAGTGTGAACATTGTGTAAAAATTAGTGTAAACATTGTGTAAATTTGGTTAATATTTAACGTTACAGTTTTTTAAGGTGTTTGGTGTTAGAAGTTAGATGCTTGGTGTTTGGTGTTAAGCGATTGTGTGAGCCCGGGCAGAATCGAACTGCCATCTAATCCTTAGAAGGGATTCGTTCTATCCGTTGAACTACGGGCTCTTTTTTTGAGCCCCCTGTCAGAGTCGAACTGACGTCGACGGTTTACAAAACCGCTGCTTTACCACTAAGCTAAGGGGGCATAATTCAGTTTATCCTCCGATTCGAAGACTAACTACCAGTAATCTTTTTTGCCTTAGGCATTTATCATTTAGTTATTTAATATTATACAATAAATGTGTGACGTGTAACGTTTAAAGAGAGATTTTTTTTGATATAATGGGTTTTATGGATAAAGATAATATTGCCATTTCTTTTAAAAATGTCTCCAAAAGCTATCCCCTTCTTTATCAAAAAACCCTTAAAGAATTCTTTCAAGCCCTTTTTACCGAAAAAAAAACCATTGAAAAATTTGAGGCTTTAAAAAATATTAATCTTTCGATAAAAAAAGGAGAAACGGTTGGGGTAATTGGGAAAAATGGTGCTGGTAAATCGACTCTTCTTAAACTTGTCGCTGGTGTTTCTTATCCAACAAGTGGAGAAGTAAACGTTTACGGAAGAGTTGTCCCTTTGATTGAGTTGGGTGCTGGTTTTCACCCGGAGCTTTCGGGTAAAGAAAATATCTTTTTAAACGGGGTGATTTTGGGGATGGAGGAAAAATATATGGTTGAGAAATTTTCTGAGATTGTTTCATTTTCTGAAATTCCAATGGATTTTATCTTTACTCCAGTTAAATACTATTCTTCAGGAATGTTTATGAGACTGACGTTTTCGGTGGCCGTTTTTTCTAAGCCTGAGATTCTTTTGGTTGATGAGATTTTGGCGGTTGGTGATATTGCTTTTCAAAAAAAATGTTTAGATAAGATGAATGAGTTTAAAAAGCAAAAAGTAACGATTGTTTTTGTTTCCCATAGCATGGAACAGGTAAAAAATTTTTGTGATAAGGTGATATATTTGAAAGAAGGAAGAGTAGAATATGAAGGAGAGGTGGAGGAAGGGGTAAAAAAATATGAGAGAGAAACCAGATAAATCGGCCAAAATCGGCTTAATCAGAAAATCAGATAAATAAGATAACATCGGAAAAATTCGGATAAATCGGAAAAAAAGTTAAAAGTTTATAAAAAAGAGATACATTGAGATAAATAGAGATAAATAGAGATAATTAGAGATTAGGAGATTGAGAATTAGTGTAAAAAGTAGTGTAAATATAGTATAAACATTGTGTAAATGTAGTGTAAATGTTTTGTAAACGTTTTTTAAAAATAGTTGAATCATTTATTCGGTTAACGGGTTAACGAGTTAAAGGGTTATATTTTATTAAAAATTTAAAATTTTATTAGATGTACTGGGCGTTGATCAAAAAACTAACTTTGCGAGAAATCAAGGCAAGGTATAAGCAGTCGTTTTTGGGATTTTTTTGGATTGTTTTAAATCCGTTTTTTCAGATGGTGATAATGAGTTTTGTTTTTTCAAAGATTTTAAAAATGGGAAGTCTTGGTGTTCCCTATCCCCTATTTATTTACGCTGGTCTTTTGCCCTGGCTTTTTATGGTTAATAGTTTGCAATCGGCGATGAATGTTTTTATCTCCGATTCATCATTGATAAAAAAAATTTATTTTCCAAGAGAAATTTTGGTCTTATCAACTCTTTTGGCCAAAACCTTTGATTTCTTTCTTTCTTTTTTTATTTTTATCTTGATGATGATTGTTTTTAAGGTTCCATTTACTTTTTTTATGTTGTTTTTCTTTTTGATATTTTTGATTGAGTTTTTGTTTGTTTATAGTTTGGCCCTTATTCTTTCTTCTTTTAATCTTTATTATCGCGATGTTCAATATCTTTTTAATTTGGTAATCACTTTATGGTTT
>Ga0308406_1000364_pt1 | contig 21763 bp, 10 predicted proteins | sample HotsprSampleMSe1_FD_203474 | JGI IMG/M metagenome (GOLD analysis project Ga0308406, IMG submission 203474) | Hot spring phototrophic mat microbial communities from Mushroom Spring, Yellowstone National Park, Wyoming, United States - 20060911_MSe1 ...
CATGCACGATATAGCTTATATTACGGGTGCTGAGGTTATCTATCCCTATGGCACTTGGGACTTGGCAAGATGTTTGGGCAGATGTGATGGTGTGCTTATAAAAGACGGCTTCTGCAGTATCGTTCCTGAGGAGAGTATGCGTCATAAGGCGGAGCTGCGAGCTACCACACTACGCCAGATGGCCGAAAAAGAAGTAGATATAGAACGAAAAATCTTCTTAAACGAACGTGCGGCTAAACTTATGTCTCGCGTCGCAGTTGTATCCGTCGGCGGCAAACATAGGCTAAATAGAGAATATCAAAGAGACAAATTTACAAGAGCATTCAGCTACTTGCAAAACATAATGAAAAATAATAGAGTTATAAGCCTAAAAAATGCATACAAAGCATTAAAAGATTTTGGATATATTTCTTACATATTAGATATCATGAAATACATGATAAATGATAAAAGATATTCTGCCATTATTTCTTTCTACTACCCAACTAATTCATTGGTTAGCCTGGTTGAGAGACTTATTAGAATTGAGTGGGCAGTTCATTCGGTTGTAGTGGTGTAACCGGTTTTGCTTATTTAATAGATACGCCTGGCTCGTAGATACTATACATATCGTATTCAATACTTTGAATATTACCTATACCCTCCGACGAATAGAAGCGCAATCTAAGTGCATTTATAAATTCATCTCTACGAGAGTATGTTGCTGTATTTTGAAGTCCATAGTCATTTTGTAGAATCTTTTTAACATCTTTATTATCTATGTTGAATGATAGAAGTATAGAGGCTAATAGTGGATGCAGATGTTTACGTTCCCCAATAGAATCATCATTTTTTGTCACTTTGATAATTAATTCATACGCACTCTTATTACTGTGATCTATTTCTTCATATTTATTATCTTTATAATAGTAATGATATAGATTCGTTATTGCAAATGGTGCAAATCGCGCGTTGATGAGGCCGCTCACCGTTTTCCCTTGAGAGCTAAGGTATCTCTGTATCTCTTGAATACCAGCTATCAAGAGTAGATTTACTAAGGCAGATTCTGCGAATTTATAACGTGGTATTACCATGTTCCGTATGAATGTTAATTGCGTATAGGTGTATCCATGCTGGTCTGATTTGAAGGCATTAGAGGAATAGATTGTTATCTTAGACGGGATTTCTATTACTGTGCCGTCTATTTCCTGTATTCCTCTTACAGGCATATGATGAATATCACAGTACAATATCGGTTTTCCATTATTCTCTACGTATACATATTGAGTAAACACTTCTCTCTTCTTGATAGTTTTATTGTTATCTTGTTTTTCTATTTCTTTCTCCTCTTTGTTGTAATGTGTAAAGAACGGTTTTACAAGATGATAACCAATAGTAGAACCATTTCCTGCGTTTCCCGGGCCTGATTCTAAATCTTGTTTTCTATAGGTAATAAGATGATCAGAGAGTGTTATTTTATTATTATTATTTGGACTATTTACACTCTGATTCATATCAAAGAAAATGTATCTTACTATCATACTCAAATAATCCAATTCTGTCATGTCATCGCTTTTAACGGTCTTATCATAGCTACTCTTTATAGCTTCTTTCAATTTATTGTAAAACTCCTCTTTGTTTATACCCTGAGCAGTGTTGTCTGTGTCGTATTCCACTAAGACTATGTTAGATAATATAATAGCTAAACTATACTTTATCAATGGATTTAATAACATAATTTGATATTCTATACATTCTTCCCATAATTTTTTGTCTCCTCTCTTCGCTAGATAATTTTCGGAATTTCCTACAATATAATTTTCCAGATCTTCACTGTTCATTATACCTTTTATTATAGATTCTATGAGTTTATTCATTTCACTTATGTCAGACATTTGTTCTAACATCTTTCGTATCTCTTTATCCGTTACTTTGTTTATCAGTTTTTTGGCTACGTCTACAATATAATTGTCAAGATGATTAAGGACACTTGCGACTGTCTTGGATAGATTGTCTAAGTTGTTTTGTGCAACGGCTTCTAAAAGATTTTTGAAAAATAATATTATATCATCTCTTTCTGTGAGCCATAGAGCCAAGTATTTTTTCACACTGGGATACCTTGTCTGCACCTTCCTCAGATCCTCAAATATGCTATTATTTACATTTAATTCAAGATTTTTATAATTATCACTCATTGATTGAACATTGTGTAGTAATAGTATAAAGTTATTGTTGTCATTTTGTTTTGCGGCTTCCTGTAATTGTTGGTTTTTTTCGATTAATGCTTCGACGGAATTGAATTTTTGTTGTAGTAATCTTATGCTTTTTAGTTTACCATTTAGCACTGTTATAAGTCCAGATATAGAATACGCTTCACTCTCCCTAGTACTCTTAAGGTAATAGAAATCTTGATGCCTTAAATCAACAAATTGAGAGTCAAGTGCTGGTATTGTTATATTTTTTATATCTCTATTTTGGTATATTAAAGAGCTTATATCTTTGAATTCTAATGTAACTTTTGCGTAACGATTTGTTTTCTCGTCTTCTGTTTGTGTTTCTATGTGGGATATTAAGTGTATAGGGAAAAATGATGTTGTAGATTTTTGTGTTTTACCCTTGAGATATTGTACAAAACGTTCGGCTATGGCCTTTATGATTTCCTCCTCACTGTTTTCTGAATTATTATTAGAGTTATCATATTGTACGATATTTAAGTCTTTTAGTTGTTCAAATACGAAGCTTAGCGGGCCGAAGTTTACGAGGTTATTTGGTTTTGTGTAGTATCCTTCATGTGTTGTTGAACCGCCGATCTCGTAGTGTTGGTAGTTGAATACGTAGTACCGATCACTTTGACCTTGTTTTCCTCTTTTGGCGAGAGGTGTGAAGACTGCTTGCCTGGCCTCAAACAATAACTCGGCAAACTCGTCTAGTATACTTATTAACTTGTTTTCTACATTTTTACTAAATGCATTACTTTTTTTGACTTCGTCCATAAAACCTTTTATCATGTCAGGCATATTATCTATATACCTATATGTAAATATATGTCTAAGTATTACCATTATTGTTACATATCTTACTATAGAGCCTGTAACACTAGTGAACCACCGATCTGTTTCACGAAGCGCTTGTATTAAGAAGAGGTTGTTTTCATCGGTTTGTCTAAAGAAACCTAATACTAAATGCCCGACTAATGGTGCATGCAGTTTATTGGAAACTAATATGTTGCTCATTAAATTTTTGGAAAAACTAAGTTTTTGATTTTTTTCTTTCTTTGATACTAAGGAATGCGTGTATATAGTATAAGCTACTAAAGCCTTTATAGCCTTTATGTCGTACTCGTCCAATCCCTTCTCTGCCTTACTGCCACCTTTTTTCGGAATAAGAGTAACAGTAATGGAGTTATCGGCATCCTTAGGATAAGTTCCTGAATATATATTTTTCCTCCAAGTGAACTCAAATTGTGTTTTGTTTGGATCAAAAGATAGTAGATTAATTCTAACCGCTCCACTTAGGTCATATGCATATCCACTAGCCTCTATTAATAAGTCTTCCCTACTATCAATATCTTGATCTGAATTAATAAAATAGCTATATATCTTGTCTTTTAGGGTGGAAAAATCTTGATCATATCTCGCTTTTGGTGATATCTTATTTCCTTCTTTTTTAATAAGAGATTCTAATTTTTCACAAAAATTCACTATGGTTTTTGATATATTTTCGTTGAATTCTTTCATGTATCTTATATAGTGATAGAATACAAGTGATAATAAGCTTATGACCGCGCCTACCTCTGGGTTACAAAATCTAGGGTCGCTCTGACTTCTCAGGTATTCCATGACGTCATCACGATTTACACTAAATACACCTGAATCTAATCTATCACGTACACGTATTTCAGTTATCCTCCCCATCGTACTTTCCATACTTTCGGCATTAGTCATTTTAGTATTTAAAAGTGTTGAAGCATCTTTTATTGCTTTCATAAGTTTTGTAATCGCATCGAGTATTTTTTGTTTATCTTTATTTTTATCTGCCTTATCAAGCAGATCTTTTGAAAATCTACGTATCATGTTATTCCATGTTAGATACGAATGCAAAAACGATAAATGTAGTACAATGGGCGAAATTGCGATATTTAGAAGTCTATTAAAGTAATCAGCTTCTTTTGGATTTTCCTTAAAATATGTTCCAAACATGTACTCGTAAATCGTTTTGCCGAATGTTTCACTATTAAATAAGTAGTTAAGAATCGTAGCTTTGCTAATTACTTCATCCATTTCGTTTTGGCTTACAACTTGATTATAATTCTTTTCTATTAGAGATTTTATGATTGAATTGGGCTTAATATCGGATAAGTTGAAGGGTATATTGTCTGATGCAGCTGTCAAACTGGCAATGTATGCATGAAGTTTCATCTTTTGCACTTCACTTAGTCCCACACTTGATAATCCCTTTAACCTAGGCGATACAATAATTTTGTAGTAGTCGTAAAAACCGCCTAGTAGGTTTTGTGCAGTACTCGTAAAATGTATTAAGTCTTTCCTGTTTAAAAGACCTTTCGTTAATGCTCTAATGAATAACCCGGTTCTATTTCGTACTGCTGTCTCATCAGTGCTAAACAGGTAAGTATAATCGTAAGCTACTATTCTAAGACTTATCCTACTACCCAAAGCGTTTATGGTATCCACACTTATTATATTATTAACGTTTGCATCTTCAAAAGACTTCTTAAACGTCTCGTAATCCAGTTCGGAAGAACTTTGAGCCAAGGCTTGAGCTAAGATGAAGGTGCTCCAAGGCATATTACCAGCGAGCACAAAGCATAAATTAGGCGGATATGTATCGACAGTTGGATTAGCAGGGCTGATTAGCCCATTCCAAATATTGAGCCAGAAAAGAAAGTTTTCAGGAGTCAACTGTGTCATCATTTCGTCGATAAATAGGACATATAAAGGAGGCCTGAGACTTGCCGTGGCCTTATTGATACTACTCGTCGCATCCATTCGCTTCATGTTTGCTTCTATCATAGCTCTAAGCTGCCTCAGGTACTTATAATAGGCCTGCTTAGCCCTCAACAGAAAAACTTGAACAGCAGGTGGGAAACTATAACTCACACCCTTCGTCTGTAAACGCTCAGTAATACCTAACCCGCTCAAAATATAATCGCCTACTAAACTAAATATGTCAATATCTTTCGTCTCAAGCTTCCTATTATTTATCAGATGACCATGCCTTGGACTATAAACAATTACATTCAAAGATTTTGTAAATAAGTCTACTAAGGCTTTTTGATAATGACTCAACAATTTCAATTGTGTCTCGTTTTGATATATGCTTTCGTAATGTTCGTAGCCTACTTTAGTCAATTCTTCCTTGAAGAGTTTTATGACTTTGAAGACGATGCCTAATATATAATCAATGTCATCAATACCTGTATTATTAAGATTGAGAAATCGGGTACCAAATTCGCTTTTGAGCTTTTCAAGAGTTGTCTTGCTTTCCTGATTTGATAGATTACTTTGTGCCGCGTTACTATAAAATTTTCTTACTTCATAAAAGTCGTTTATAGTGTCGCTAATCAATCTTATGTGATCGGCAAAACTGAGTTTATTATCAGAAAAGTAATCAGATTCCCCTTCTGGATACTCTACGTCACTATATTGTCTCGCCTTAGTGCTTCTATACTGTCTATTTTCAGTTTGCATTGCTTCTTCTGCCCCAAAACTAATAGTCGTATTATTCACATCAAGTACTAACTGCTTAAGAACTGTATTCATAAACCTCTCATCCAATAAAACATATTCATCTTTTTCTTTAGGTTGAGCATTAATTAAGAACATGTAGATCTTGTTGTAAAAATTGAAGACTTTTGTTTGCTCTGTTTTCAAATTTACTTTTCCCTCTAAGTCTAAGTATGTGGTAGTAGTCTCAGAATTATGTGTTGGTTTGTATGTTTCGTAATAGTTATTTAGTAGTTCGTCCAATCCGACTTTCAGATCTTTTATCATATTTTTAAACAACTCTGTATACTGACCGTCGGTTTTGAGCAATGCTTTGATAAGGAACACAGTGCTTATGATTCTATGAAGATAATGATTATGTATTTTGTTGTATATGTACATTATACCATCTAATACGTCTGCGTTATCATTTACATTTTCGTCTAGCTTTTTAGCTCTGATGAAGTTCCTAAACCTAACTGCTATAATTGGCACCAAACCAAATGTAATAATTTTGTGGAGTATTAATGCTATCTCACAAAAATCTTGTACGTCTTTTTCTGGGTCGGATGCTTCAAAATTATTATAGTTTATAGCATTTATTAGAGCGTCTGCGTCATTATTAATGTATTGTTTATTTTCTTGCAATACATTAGTCACTCTGGCAAAACCTGGAATTACGTTTCTGAAAGCGTCAATTAGTGCGCTTATAGTTTTTTCATCTGGTTGATCTATTACTGCCAGTTTCCAGATGCCCAATTCTGTTGAATTCAAATTGAGCCCTTGTTTCAGTGTGTTTTCTACTTCATTGCTGAGGGTTATTTGGCCTTTCTCTTTTCCAGCTATTAGGATATAACGAAATGTGGAGATTATTTTGTTTACTGTTTTCGTATATATATTTTCTCGCAGCGCTTTATCCAGCTCTAAATTCCCGCTAGCTCGTAGTAGAGCTAGTCCTGGCAGAGGTTCGTCTTTTACGTCCTGATTAGCGGTTGGGAGTACCAAAGGGGATGTGGTCGCTTCGTGCTTCGTAATATCGTAGTGCAGCCAGCCTGCTATTATACTATTGCCCTGCCCCTCACTCAGCTCTTTCAATGCAGCTACTATACTATACGTCTTAGAGGTTCCAGGAGGGCTCAGGAAAGCCAAAGCAGGTATATTATGCGTCTCTAAATTAATTCCAGTTTCCTTAGCACTTATACCTAATAAACTAAGTACAATGGAATTAACACTGGGAGTCAACTTTTTATCCAGATATGTTATAACATAGGAAAAAACTTCTGGACTTATATCATTAGAGTCAATAATTTGTATCTTATCTCTTATTGTAGGATTGTTCTTTATCCAATCAGCAAGATCCTTATAAACGCCAGATATATTAGTTAGCATGAAACCAATATATTGTTGCATAAAATCAGTATAATGGGTAATGTATTCGGGTTCTTGGCTTTGCGAGTATAAAGCTGTTGTAAGGCTCTTGCCTTTATTTCTTATCTTCTCTATAAAGTAGTGCAGATCGTCAGCGGAGGTATAATCTCTCTCTATGTTCGCTACACTGTTATTTACTTTATTCTTGTGCCGCTTGCGATTTATCATAAGTAAATATACAAACCCAAAAACATTTTTCTTCAAAAAAAGTATATTTACTTATGCCCAAAGAAGTTAGGATTACTAGAGTACAACGACCATGCGAAAAACTAGGTGGGTATATAGAAGTTATATCTTTGATAATCAGTAGCTACTATAATCAAAAGCGGGAACCAGAAACAAAAAATATTAATAATGAGACAGGTCAAAGTAAAGATGATGCGTTGCAACTTATGGAAGCAGTATTAGATGTCACCTCCGAAATAAAGAAAAGATTAGATTTTAGCTTAGAAGATAACTATACACGGTATAGTGATAGAAGTAAAGAGCTGGTTCATGTTGCTATCAGAGCATGGTTGGATGCTAACGATAATAATAGAAAACTTTTTATGAGGATAATAAACAATCGTGGTTTAAGCTATAATGAGTTGTCCGATATTATTATGCAGAGCATATGTAGATATTGTTCGAGCAAGCTTAAGGATTTATCAAGTTCAAACTCAATTGTTAAGAATATGTTTAATAAAGCGCAGCGAGGAGAAGTAGAGGTCGTGAATATGAAACGTGTCTTTGAAAATGAAAAAGGGATAGCGCACCTTAAATTACTTCTTGCTAGTCTGATGGAAATACGCAGTATACTGAATGGTTCTTCTGGGTATAGTGCCAAACTTGTGCATAGCTACATAGAGAAAGAGGTAGAGAAGAATATATTACTTACTATACAAGTTGGGGAAGACATAGACGCAACTGTAGAGGAAGCCACTGAATACGCTATCCATAAACATGGCACGTTAGACCAGTACATAGTAGAAGAAGAAAGGGATACAAGATACCAAATACCGCACTTCATACAATACCATAAAATGGCAAGTATAAAAACAAAAGCTTTCAGCCGTGACATCTTTGACGCAGATACAAACATGGGAATTAGGGAAAAGTTAGAAACCTCAATCGATGATAAAAACAAAATAACTTTTGAAATGAGCGCTATTAAAATAGATAGTTTTGCTAGAATATCAGGAAAAAAAATAAATCTTTTATTTAAACAAATAAAGAATAGTAAGCATAGTATATATAAAAAGATAGGGGAAGCACTACAAGCTCTATCTGATGACTTTATCACTATCTGGGATAGAACTAATAATGACATTTCCAATGCCGTTAATAGATTAAAGCAGCCGTTGTTTATTGTAAATAAAGTTTTGAAGGATAATCAGTTAGGGAGATATCCCATTATAGACGTTGCTAGTGGTGAGTTGATAGATAGTTTGCATAAATTCAAATCTGAAATTTTGAGCCACATATTTAGTACATATCTAGGTGGGAAAATATCTGAAGATTTACTTAGAAATACTATAGTTTATATCACGCTTAAGTACTCGAGAGACTTATATCGTGATTTGGTACAAATATTCAGAACGAAGAGAGAGGAAATGTATTTTGCAAAGACGCGTAGAAAGATATACGATTACGATGAACTGACTGCATTACCGCAAGAGGAAGAAGTGATAGAGGATAAAAGCGAGGAAGTACAGAAATCTCTCAACGCAGACCGCATAGCCGAAATAATAGCTTCCATACTTATCTATTATGTGCTTATGCATTATTTGAAACATTACGAGCGCGACGGATTATACGGTAATGTAAATGAATTTACAATAACAAACTATCTGGAATTTATGCCAATTAATCTTGAAAATTTTCAATCTTCTCTATACGATATATTTTATAGTACAGTAATACAATTTGTTACTAAATCTGGTTCTCTTAGCTTCTTGCTTCATAACTATGTTCGTTTAGATAATATGATGTATTTAGCTAGTATCATAGCTAACTCGTGGCCTTTATTTGCTCCCTTCTTTTCCACCTCTAGTGCTGACGTATGGGCTATTTACAGAGAGATTGAGAATGAGACGTTTGCACAGCACGATGTGGGTCCGGGAATCATAACCGACGACATAGTAAGTATGTATGAAAATAACCCAGAAGAGAAGCCATTCGTATTATTTACTCAAATTCAATCCCTTTGGCCTTGGAATAGAAAAGGGAAAGGGAGAGGGCAAATATCCAGAAAAGAACTTTTAGAGTTAGAAGATCAATACCGAAAATGGAAAGCAAAACAAAAAGAGACCGAAGATAAAAAAACAGAAGAAAAATTCCTGCCAACTAGAACTACACTAGAAGAAATAAAAAACGATCCAGTAACTCAAAAGCTATCAAGCGAATTACAAGAAGAAATAGGTATCCTACAAAGTATTGTAAACGGTCATAACGTAGTGATGGATCTAAGATTATTAAGGTTGCATATATTCTATCAGATGAACTTAATTTACGAAAATTACAAGAACTTAAAACAAACTATAAAAGAACATTTACAGAAAGGAACTCCTGAATACAAGATAGAAGAAGAAAAAGACCAAAAAGTAGAAATTGAACTTAGGAATCCTATATTCGTCAATGATATACAAAATCAAAGTAATACGTCAAATGAAGGCAAAAATTTTGATATATCTTACGTTAATTATGCTATTGATATTTACGCACCCATAAATACTATTGTTACAAGATTGTTCTTTATTTGTGGGTTGAGTATGCAATCAGAGAGTGGATACTATATTGTTGATGAAGGTGTGGTAGAAAGAGAAGAACCAAAAAGGAATTTCACCAACTGGTCTAAATCACTACTTTACAACGATGCCGACTACCTAATAGTAGCCTATAGCTTAAATAAAGGACTAGGTACAGCATCTAACAAATTCGCGAGAAAAATTTCTCCTGATTCAGGAATTGTCTCTTGGATTCGCGATAAACTGGATAAAGAAACAAAAAGACTGCAGCCTATAGTTAAAAAAATAAATGAAATCTACGAAAAAATAAGAAAAATAATGGACAACGAAGAGGAGGAGAATGAACAAAAATGAACATCAGAACCATTTACAACACTATAGACGACCAAAACATAGTCCCAGGTTATGACTGTGATTTGTGTTTTACACAATATCGCGATCTGGTATCCTACATATTAACCTTTTTTAATCGTATTCATATAGGGCTTTTAAATGGCGCTCCAGTAAATCTGGGTTATCAGTTTAGCTTTTATCTAACTAGACCTGTTAGATACGAAATCATAGGTTCTAACTCACAAACTTACGTATTACAGTCTGTAACTACTCAACGGTTGGATGTTTTAGAATATAATTTTGATGGCATTCCCGACAGTGTTATACGTGGGGTAAGGCTATGGTTAGCTTGTCATATGACTAATATCAGAGTCCTACAAACACTAAACGGTCAAATAGGAAGACAGCAACCTATAATCATATCCGCCGAATGGCTCCCAGTACTAAACATACGAGACATAGAAAACGCTAACCCAAAAGACCCCATAGATATCATAATACCGAGACAAGGCTTATTTGCACTTAGACTACATAAAATTAAGTCTAAGAACCCTCTTACAATAATAGAGAACGCCTACCTGTATCATAATCCTAACATTCTATATATTAGTTAGACAGTAGCCTGTAAACTCAAATGTATTTTTTCAATCGTTGTAGCTAAACCAATCTCAACATCCACTTTTATAGAGTTCCCTTCCAACTTATAATCCCTCATATTTATGCTGTTCAATATAAAATCTGTCTTGATACGCATATTGTTCCTAACAAAATCAAATATACCATTAATAGATCTCTCCAACTCATCTTCATCTTCAAATTTACGCCCCACAAGACTTTTCATATTGGCAATTAATGCTATGTTAGTGTCTACAATTATACGAGCGTTGTTTTCAGTTTTGAGAATAGCAATATTATCTTCTGTTGTACGTAAATTACCTAAATACCAAATATCACTATCAATATATGGGACGTTTATCTTATATGCATTAGCTAAATCATTGACAGTGTCTACGTCTTTCTTTTTTAAACTGATAGCTGTGAGCGGATTGAAATATATAGGTTTGTTAGATGCGTTATTGTAATATTTTGACATTTTGGCCATATTCCCCAAAAGGCTTCCGTATAAAGCGCTGACGGGGATATAACCATGAATAACTTCATCTAATTTCATGATTGTGTGCCCCGTGAATAAAATTATGTTGTATCTTTTATGCGTTGGCGCATAGGAAACATTTATCTTATTGCTAAAAGGTGTATTAATAGCAAAGAACATAGGTGCGTAGATACCGTTACCTGCATGCCCGAAGTTATACGCCGCATCAAGCAAGGCGGAATATACACTGCTATTAATGCATATCCCACTATCTACGAAAATGTTATATCCCTTTTGACTAGCATCCTCAAAACAATAGTTTAAAACTTCTGAAGGGGCATGTAAGAAGTCCGCATAATGGCAAGCATAAACTTGTGTAGGATTATTTACCAAAACATAGATACCAGCCCAAGTATTATTTATAGTACTATCAGCCCTATATTCCATGTAAGCACCACTAAAAGGCACTCCTGAACGCTGTTTAGTGTACTCTATTAGTATGGTGTCTAATGTAATACCATCTATTTCACCTAGGTTGTATATCCTAATACCTCGCCCTCCGATACACAAAGTGTGGATATCACTTACATAGCTACTGACAACCTCATAGTCGCAATTACTTGTATTCCTGGGGAATAAACTATCGCTAGTACCATCAGATATAGTTACGTTGGTTCTGTTTGTGCCCTCTTTGAAGATTATAGTATCTTCAAAAAGAAGTATGCTAAATGGTCTGTAATCGGTTAGTGTGCTCAGAGGCTTGTCCAAAGGTAACTGTACTACTTCTATGTCCTTAGTAACTTGCATAGTCCGACTTCAAGCTCAGTCGAAATTGATACTGTCATATAGTCTGATCAAATTTCTAAGGTAAGTCTTCCTGTTTCTCAGCATAATAACTATTGAACATCACTTATATAAACTTGTACTTGGTAATGTTAGAAGTGGCTAATGCAATCCTGTAGATTATGACCTAACGGAATCATAACTATCACACCTCTATAAATTAGCACTTCTATTATTATTTCGATTATTTATAAACAGTATGAGCGCTAACACCACACTGGAAAGTGCCACCTTAAAGGAAAAACTTTTGGACATACTGAAAAATAACAATCTAAGACCTGTTATAAAAGAAATTGAATTTTATGTGTACATTGATACTATAGATAATCACTTAAGTAAATTTAAGAACAAAGGGAAGGTTCTCATAGATAAGATAAAACAACTAATAGGCGAAAGAATAACAGACCTAATGATGTACTCAGTTACAGAATGGGCTGCAGCTTACATCATTGCACATGAACATCAAAGAATTGAAGAATTATCCAAGATACGTCAAATCAATATGACGAAACATGAATGCAATCATAAACTCCAAGATACAATTAACAAGATGGTAAACGGATTAAATTATCTAATATACAATTTTACTGAGCAAATTAAAGATAGTAAAAATGAAAACGTTTACTATGGCACGGTTGATACAATAGAACAAGCTAATTCTATAAAAGAATATTTAAGTGAAGTTATGGATAAGATTGATAAGGACAATAAAGAAATATTTGAAAATGCTGTAACTGCAAAACGAGAATTAAATAAAATCATTCATGGAATCCTAGAAAAGTTGTAACTGAGTATCACATACTACATGTGGGACAGATTTGTTTTATTCTGGGGATATTATTGATACATATTATAAGCCAGATTGAAACAAATTCCGAACTTTTACTTTAGTCTTATGCCATCGATAGTTATGGTTTCGATGATTATTTAGGTTATATGAGCAGCACCGTCGCATTAGAAAGCGCCGCTTTAAGGGAAAAACTTTTAAGCTTACTAAAAGAAGGTATTCCAAAAGAGATTATAAATGACATAGAATGGCTTGTGCATGAATCAGGAAAGGGTTTCAATATATTAAGTAAAATAAACAACATATTAGACAAAACGGCACAGGATAAACTATTATATTCTACACTTGAATGGGCAGCAGCCTATATTATTGCACACGAACAAAAAAGCTTGAAAGAATTAATAGATACATATGAAAGCAGCTTAATAAGATATAAACACAACCGTGAACTTTCAGATCATATAAGAAATACGATATGCGGCCTAAATAAACTAATAAATGGATTTGTACAAGAAATAAAAGAAATCAAAAATGATAATGTTTACAACACCACATTAGAGGATTTAGAAAAAACTAATTCTATAATAAAGTATCTAGTAGATGTTTTGGATAAAATAGAGAAAGAGAATCAACAGTTGCTTGAGGGCGTTCGCACTTCAAGAGAAAACATAAAAGAAGCAATTATTAGTATTTTAGAGAATTTGTGATAAGGTTTTAAATGTAATGTGTGAGACAGGTTTGTTTTCTTCTGGTTATAGTATTGAAAGATCTTATAATCCTGAAGCAAGAATTGTTGTTTTTCATGGTGATGTAATGGATTTTTTGAGTCAGCTCCCGGAAAGATCTGTCAAGCTTATTATTACCTCCCCGCCATACAATATAGGTAAAGAATACGAAAGTCGTACTTCCCTTGAAAAGTACATAGATATGCAATCTGAAGTCATTGCACACCTTTATAAGAAATTACGAGATGATGGTAGCATCTGTTGGCAAGTAGGCAATTTTGTCGACAAAGGTGAAGTTTATCCTCTGGATATTCTTTATTACCCTGTTTTTAAGAATTTAGGGATGAAGTTGCGTAATAGAATTATCTGGAAGTTTGGGCATGGTTTACATGCTTCTAAGCGTTTTTCTGGCCGTTATGAAACTATACTATGGTTTACTAAAACCGATCGCTATATCTTCAATCTTGATGCTGTTCGCGTACCGTCCAAGTATCCAAACAAGCGCTATTATAAAGGACATAAAAAGGGGCAACTATCGTGTAACCCATTAGGCAAAAATCCGTCTGATATTTGGGGAATCGTAGTCCGAGATTGGGAGGGGCAGATATGGGACATCCCGAATGTAAAGGCTAATCATCCTGAAAAAACTATTCATCCATGTCAATTCCCTATAGAACTAGTTGAGCGTTGCGTGCTGGCGCTTACAAACGAAGACGACTGGGTTTTTGACCCATACATGGGTGTCGGCTCTTCATTGATTGCGGCTATCATGCATAACCGCAGAGCCATGGGATGTGAGAAAGAGGAAACTTATGTGGGGATAGCTACGCAGCGAATTAAAGATTATTATAACGGCACTTTACATTATCGCCCTATTGGTAAACCTATCTACCAACCTACAGGACGCGAAAAAGTAAGGCAAGTTTCTGACGAATGGCTTACAAATGAGCAAAAGAAAACCTAAGGTGGCTACTGGTTATAAGTGTTAACTTGCGGATTACTCTACCTTTTCAGTTGAGATTCCCGACGGACTGCCTAAAAAGCTATCCTGCGACGGAACAGGAAGCTCAACCTCTTACGGTTGAGCAGTCCGAAAGTATAAGTGAAAATCAGGCTTTGCCAGATGATGTTTTTAGGCCGTCACTTTGCCTTGCGTTTTTGTCGTAATGGTTGGTATGACGACGCACAGCGAAAACCTGACAGGAGTTCAAAAAGAACTCTGGTACCTCATCAACGATGAAGGTGTAAGAAACACACTGGAACTCATCATTCAGAAGATGGAAGCAATAGGAGATGGCTCCGAGCGCCTCAAACAGTTGTACGAAGAGGCACGAGCTTACATCCCCTCCGACACCAAGTACGACGAAAAGTACTGGGTCGCAGCCTATATCTTGCACACGAATAAATCAAATTTGCAAGACCTGCTCGGTGAATCTAATGATATTAACTCAGCAATTAAACCTGACCGCTCGATACAAGAAAAAGCAGAAGAAATAGAATGCGAAGAAGTCGATGAAGTCTTGAAGAAAGAAGAGCAAGAGAAAGAAGAGTATGGTCAATATTATGATGTCATTGGACCTAAACCAGGTTACGACCTAATGTTAGATGTATTGAACGAAATAATTAAAAAAACCGATTATAAACAAGAACGGTTTAAAAAACTTTATTATGAAATGGATGAATTATTAGACAGTAGTTGGGATGATGAAAGCGACTTGGAAGAAATAGATCTAGTAGCTATGCGAATCATTGAATTAGAAAAGTCAATACTTGGTAACATTGAAGATGAGTTACATAAGATTCAATGTGAACTTCATAGTCTGGAATATGAGGATTTACCATATGCGGAAATAGAAATGTATGAGTTAGATGATTTAGATGATGAAGAAAAAGTAGAATTTGATGAAAGCGAAGTAATTAAGATAGAAAGAAGAATAAGAGAACTAAAAGACAGGAAAAAATATCTATTAAAAATGTTTTGCAATATTGCAAAAAGACTAGTGGTAAAATATTTAGTTGCTGAAGAATAGTAGCGAATTACTTCACCTTATAAACGGCACGATAAAGCAAAACAAATATCTGAGGCGTAAAGTACAAATGAGTAAAAGAAAACCTAATATGACCACTACACATGAGATAGATGTAAGGTGACAAGTTTAGATTAAATTAGTATATTTAAAGCACAAATTAAAACGAAACTATTACCGATGGATTATCGCGGACCACAAGAGCTAAAAATTGCTATAGGACAAGATATCTTAAACGACGAAAGGATAATAAATAATAAAATCGTTTACAATGAAGCCGTAGATATATTAGAAATCGCATCAGAACTTATGAAGTTTCTAACATCTAAGAACGAAGTGGTTTTTGTATACAAAATCTTATGTATTAGACTCCGTAAAGCTGGCATGGTATGTAAAGAATGGCATAATCATGATTTAGGTAAAAGGCTGATTCTTATATCCCAAGTTATCGCAGATGTATTAGCTACTTACTTCTTATTTCCTAAGCGTGTCATAAAAAAGGAAACAGTAATACCAAAAATATGGCGACATAATTGTAGTGATATAGAAATTCTTAATGATGTTCTTGGTACGTACATAGTAGAAAACGCTATTTTATTGCGTTGTTATCGCAGATTAGTTATAGATTTTTTAAAGCAATTTTACAGGGAAAGTCGTGAAGTTATTAAGGCAAATGATTTAAAATTATTGCAATATGAATATGAGAAGATTAGGGATGTAGCTAATGAAAATGCTAGACAACATTCTATGCGAGGTCTTGACGATGCCTGGCAGTACGGTGTAATTGGGTTAGTTATAGAGTTTATGTTTTCAGACTTTTGGCACTGCTTCAGAAGCCCTGAGTATAGGGATGAGGAGATAGAATGGTAAATGGAATGCTTTCGATTCTGCCCTTATAGGAAGACAAAATACTATTCTAAAAATCTGTGAAGAAAACAACTAAAACTTATACCAGTATAGGAAGATTATTAAAAAACTGAAAGAAGAATTTGTCAATAAAATATTCCAACGTGTTGAACAAGAATTTGCACGCGATTAAAAGTAAGTGTCTGATGGGTTATGCGATTCAGAGTACGATAAGAAGCATCTTTTGTGGGAAATAATGGACATTACTGAGCAGCTTGTAGCATCGTAACCTAATCTTTACGCGCAGGGTATTATTCACAGGCGGGGCGTTTTGCCCCGCCTTTTTGTTTGCCCTCATACGCTAAATCGTAAAAACAGGAACTAAGTCGCCTTGCGTGTTTGTCGTAATGCTTGGTATGGAAACGCAAGCGCAAGTCAGCGGAACCGAACTCAAAGTTCGGATTGAGAAGGCTCTCACAGAAAAGAGCCTGAAGAAGCTTATCACGAATCTGGAGAAGGAGCTGAATGGGGAGCACAGCTTCCTCCCTCACGATGTGGAAACACGAATTCGTGAGGTGCTTGTGGAGGCTGGAGTAGCAGTCTCACGGCATGGAGGCTGGTACCGTTGCATCGCAGCGTACCTTTTGCTCCCGAAGCTGGACGAGCTTTTGCAGGTCAAAAGCATGGGCGGTGAGCAAAACATGGCTCCCATTGTGCAAAAGCTCCGTAACGAGGCCCTTCGGGAATCCCTCAGCAGCTTCGGGCTGGAAGTACCTGCACGGTACGCTCGCACATCCAGTGGTACGGGGCGGACGCGTGTACGCCTCTCACGGGAGCAGAAACAGCAGCTTGTGGAAAACTTTTTGGACGCTCTGCCCACTTTTGAGGCACTCCGCGATGTACTGGGCACACTCCCTAAGAACACCAACCTGATGGTCAAGCAGATTCGTAGCTTGGTCAAGCGGTACCTCTCCATTGCCAACCGCCTCCAAAGCGTAGCAACACACGAGTAATCGTTCACCAGCCAGACAGTAGGAAGCCCTGCCCACAGCGGGCAGGGCAGTTTCGTTTTTATCCAAATCGCGCAAGGGAAGATAGCAGAAGCCTGTCCCACATTCAGACGGAGGTTTTTTCTTACCTTGCGACTTCGACAGTATGAACACTATGACCACGCAGCACACGTTAGGTAAGCAGTTAGAGGAAGCTACGGCGCACTACCTCAGTGTGGTATGGGGAGCCGATGTGACTGACTGGTACACCTATGCAAAACAAAACGGGTTGAGCGGTCAAGACGTAGGTATTGATCTTGTAGCGTATAAGAATGGCGAGGCCTACGCTGTGCAATGCAAAAACTGGGAAAGGACGGTGGGCATCAACGACCTGCTTAGCTTCCTGCACAGAGCTAAAAAGGAAGGTTTCAAAAAAGTCATCATAGTGACTGACAAGATAAGCACACGCGTAGAAGAAGAAATCAAAGATTTTGGACTAGATGTAATCTTCATAAAGGCTACTGATGTCAAGCAGTATGCTAATGGGCATGGTGAGCCGACTATTGTAAAGCAGAAGCTTTCGCCCTTACCGCATCAGCAACGAGCTATTGAAGCGGTTCTCAAAGGGTTTGAGAAGTACGACCGTGGCAAACTCATCATGCCACCAGGGACAGGGAAAACCTACACCTCCATCAAGATTGCAGAAGAACTGGTCGGCGATAAGGGATGGATACTCTTTCTAGCTCCATCCATTGCGCTTCTTGACCAAACGATTAGGGAGTACCATCTGAAAAGTGCGTATCAAGTGAATGCATATGCTGTTGTGTCTGACAACAAAGTGGGGAAAGTGAATGGCAAGAAGAAAACCGAAATAGATGACGACGACGAAAACAATATCATTGATACTACCAACTGGCATAAGCTCTCACTTTTGAGTTACCCGGCCACCACAACCGCTCATGACCTAATCAAAAATTTGCGGTTTGAACCGAATAAGCTGAATGTCATCTTTTCCACTTACCAGTCTTTGGATGTTTTGATTGAAGCGCATGGGTTAGGACTTCCAGAGTTTGAACTAGTTATTTGCGATGAAGCGCACAGGACAGCTGGCGTGCGTCGTAAAGGTGCTGAAGAAAGCGTATTCAAAAAAGTACATTACAACGATTACATTCAGGGTAAGAAGCGTCTGTACATGACTGCTACTCCAAAAATAGTAGAAGTGAAAGATAGCGATGAAGCTGACGAGATAGCTGCCCTGTACAACATGAACGACCCAGAACTGTTTGGACCTACCTTTTTTGAATACACCTTCGTACAAGCTACCAACGATGGTGTGATACTGCCTTACACGCTGCTGCTATTATTCGTAGACAAACGTAAAAAGAAGATTATCCAAAAGGAGTTCAAAGAATACCTTGAACAGCAAGGCGCTTTGAATGTAGATTACACTACTAAAATCAAAGCGATAGAAGACTTTATCTTAGGTAATGCTGTAGATGCGAGAGACCGCCCTATACGGGTAAAACCTAAGTGTGGTATCATATTCACTAATCGTGTCAAACGTGCTAAAGAAGTTAGTCAGGAGTATAAAAATGTAGTCAGTATTTCGTCAAACATCAGTATTGACTACATAGAAGGTTTAATGAGTGCTTACGACAAAGCGCGTCTCATCAAATGGCTCGGCGAAGGCAAAGAAGACGATGTGCACATCTTGGCTAACGCTAAGGTGCTTACGGAGGGGATTGATGTTCCTGCACTCAGTTTCATCACCTTCTTTGACCCGAAGTCAAGCGTTGTTGACGTCGTACAAGCCGTTGGTCGGGCTGTACGAAAAGCACCCGGCAAAAAACGCGGGTACGTGATACTTCCTATTCTGGTCAATGACGACTCCGAAGAGACAAAAGAGAAGATTGACAAGAGTACCTTCAAGATTATCTGGCAGGTGATTAGTGCTCTTCAGTCTATGGACGAGACCTTAGTAGCCAAGATGCGAGCTCTCTTCATAGACCCGAAAGAAAAAGCAGAAGAAACCTTTGAACCATTAAAAGAAGACAAAACCGAAGAAGTAGAAGATAGTAGGGAAAATGAAATCAAGTTAGGGATACTGGGTGGTCAAAGTCTTGAACTACAAGAGCTGCGTAATTTCATTGTCCCTAAGATTGTCAAAGTCTTCCGTTTAGCTCACGAGTTCATAGCAGACTGGACATCCGAAGCAACAAAACTCGCAAAAGAAGTCAAAAGTTTGTTAGAAGATGAAATACAAAACCCACAATCGCCTATAAAAGCAAAGATAGAAGAACTTCGTGCCCAACTGAAAGCGATGTATGGATACGAAGAATTCACGATAGAAGATAAAAAGCTTATAGCTATTATCACTCAGCACATCATAGCCAAACCGATTCTGGACGCCCTGTTCTTTGACAAAAAGTCAAAAGTGGAAAAAATACTGGACAGCTTGTTTGACAAATTCAAACACTTTGTGGAGAACAATAGTGAGCGTTTGCAATACTTCTACCGAAAAGCCACTAACAAAGCAAAAGCGATAGTCAATAACGACGAGCGGCAAGAATTCATCAGGCTGCTCTTCACCAACTTCTTCAACAATGTATTCAAAGATGTTGCTAAGGAGTCAGGGATTGCTTACACACCTATTGAAGTAGTGAATTTTGCGGTCTACATGACTAACGAGTTAGCTAAGAAGCATTTAGGGAAAACACTAGGCGATGAGGATGTTCATGTTGTAGACCCTTTTGCAGGTACTGGCTCCTTCATCGCTTCGGTTATAGACATGATAAAACCAGAAGAAGCAAAAGCAAAAGTGGAACGAAATGAAATACGTGCCGCTGACCTTGAGCTGCTTCCTTACCTTATCCTACTAAAAAACATTCAGGACACCTTAGAGCGGAAAATGGATGACCCGCCCCTTTTTGACGATGCCCTGTGGACTGACAGTCTCTACTTCCTCTCAGAAGAAAAAGCAGGATTGCTAGATACAAATCCCCTCAAAGAACATGCTAAAAAACATAAGCAAAAGCCTATCCACATCGTCGTTACTAACCCACCATGGCGAGCACAACGCGAAGATACAGAAAAAGAAAGTAAAATCTCGGTACCCATAAATATTGCTAAACGCATTGAAGAAACCTACACTAAGTATGCTTTGGCTAGAGATATTAAATTTGTGAGTAAATATAATGACCCCTACATTCAAACTCTTAGAATCTTGACTGATAAAGTTAGGGAAGGTATTGTGACTATGGTTGTCAATAATAGCTTCTTGACATCAAAAATTGGTGCTGGTATACGCGCCTCGCTGCAAAAAGAATATGACTACATATACATATACGATTTGAAGGGCAGTATTAACAATGGAATGAAAAGTGTTGAACTTAGAAAAATAGAAGGTGAAAATGTCTTTGGCTCGCAAACCCGTTTAGGAGTGTGTGTCATATTCTTAATCAAGAATTCTAAATATCAAAACAAAAGAGCACAGATATACTATGCTCAAATAGGTGACGGTTTGAGGGCAAAAGAAAAGCTTTATAAACTGAAAAATATTATCGGGGATACAAATGGAAGCGTAACATGGCAACCTATCATTCCAAATGAGCGATACGATTGGTTGAATCAGTATGACACAAACTTCAATAAATACCCAGAGTTACGTAAAGCGATATTCAATGTTTTTAGTAATGGTATTTTAACAGGTAAAGATCATATTGTATACGACTTCACGAAGGAATCTTTACTCAAAAAAGTTCACAAATACTTTGATATAGGGGATTTACATAAGTACATCAAGATAGCTTTTTACAAGCCTTTTGTGCCCATGTGGGTCTGCCATCATGGTAAGGTACTAGAGGGAATTTATAAAACTGCTTCTATTAATACTGATACTCCTATAATAACGGTATTTTATGGTGAACCTGAGACTGATTTACTTATAACAAGATATATATGTGGCTATAAATTACACGGTCATCAAACGATGCTTTACCCACTCCGCATCAAATCTAAAGGCAACAGTCTCTTTGATAGCGATAAAGAGGATTCCAAAAACGATGTCCCCATCCCTAACATCAACGCTGAATTCTTGCAAAAAGTGCGCAAAGCTCTCAACATGCCGAACTTGACTGACGAAGACTTGTTCTATTACATTGCTGGTGTAATAGCTACTCCGCGTTATTCTGAACAGTATGGCAATAACCTCATTTCTTCTCATCATCGCGTGCCCATCTTTGACCGTGAATCTTTCCAAAGGATC
>Ga0308406_1000367_pt1 | contig 21690 bp, 23 predicted proteins | sample HotsprSampleMSe1_FD_203474 | JGI IMG/M metagenome (GOLD analysis project Ga0308406, IMG submission 203474) | Hot spring phototrophic mat microbial communities from Mushroom Spring, Yellowstone National Park, Wyoming, United States - 20060911_MSe1 ...
CAAAGTGTGTATCACAACCGAGACAGCCAACCATCTTTTAGTCAATTAGTTAATCTTGACTTAATCAAAAAAAATAACTATTTATTAAGTGTGGCTAGCTATGTTAGCCGCTTAACTTGACAAGTTTTTGTTTTTCTTTTTCTTTTATTAAAAACAATTTCTTATTTATGTCTTACACCACCGTACAATTAAGTGATAAGTTAAAACAATACATCAAATCTCAGTTTGATGAGCTATATCTAGCTGAAATTGAAAACAAGAGGAGTTACTTTTTTAAATTAATTTGCGATGAAATCGCAAAAAACAATAACAACGTGGTTGATTTAACCAAAGCTATTTCCATTTATTTCCATTTAGATAGAGAATTTGCTGAAGAGTTGTCGTGGTTGCGTAGTCGCAAAGACAATGGTTATTTGGAGAAGGCTTACAAAAGGTTTTACGAAGGCAGAACAGATGCCGATGTAAAAACCCGTGCCGCTAATCCATTGGCTGGTGACAATGTTAACATTAATGATACTTTACTGTCTGATACAATTATTTTACAATCCAGAATGGAAAGTGCTATTTTTGATTTTATCCGTTACTTTCCTGGAGAAGGTTATCAAGAAGTAAAAGTACCAGTTTATAGAGGATATTTGGCAGCTACCAAAAAATTGAAAAATCAACCTCTAGACGATTTTACCGACGACACAACTGGTGGTTTAACTTCCACTTATTTGTCTCATGTAACCATTCAACCCTACAAACTAGGTTTTACTTTTGATATTGACGCTGAAGGTTTGTTTAAATTAAGACCCACAATTGTTTCTCAATTAATTGACCAAATGATAGCTGGCTATACAGCTGGTTTACTAAACGATATTTATTTTGGTAATGGTACCGCACCCCAATCGTTAGGAATGTTTACTAACGCTACTAACGTTGCAGCTGCTTCTACTATTGAAGCTACTTTAACCAAAGTATTTATCGAATTAGGTAAAAAAGTGAAATCCGGCACTAGAGGTTACTTTATAGTAACTAACTTAGCTGGAGCTACTTATTTGGCTACCAGAAAGCTTATAGGAGAGGCTTACAACAGCAATGTTCAACTAGACGGTAAAGCTGTTGCAGGCAACATCTTAGGAGTGCCAGTTTTAGTTGATCCAGCAATACCTGTTACTACTTCCAATGGTAATGAGTTTGCTCCATTATTAGTTGGTTTTCAGGGCCACTACTGTATGGTTGAAAGTGGCAAACCAAAAGTTGAAACCGATGCCTTTGCGAACATAAAGAATGGTACACAAACTGTAAGAGTGATGGGTATTATGGGTGGTAAACCAGCTTTCAACGACAGTTTTGTAAAAACCTCTATACAACTATAACCTTGATTGGAGTATGGTTATTTACACTTGTCTTTGTGAATTTGTTTATTCTCTAGACGAAGATAACAAACAGTTAGTAGCTAAACCCGGTTTAGTTTTAGAGTTCCCCCAACCAGTCCCAATTTTAGAGTTTGCCGTGCTGGTTGGGTGGGCTAAAAAAGAAGAGAAAACTAATCCTAAAACCAAAACTAAAGCCTAAATTTTAGTTTAGCTACTATGCCTTTTTTCCCTGCAAGTCAGTTTTTTGGCTTTTTCCCCAATTTGGACACTAATAAATTCACTACTCCCTATATTGAAACTTTAATTACTCTAGTTACTACTGAATTCGATTTACAGACAAAAAACATTTTCGCACCTACTTTTACTAATGTTACTGAAGCTGATTGCTTTAATTTTTTTAATAGACAAAGTATTAACTCTAATTTTATCTATATTATCGCTTGGCAAAAAGCTGGCTTGCAGGTGAAAAAAATTTCTGTTTTAGACGCCGACAACCCCACACCTACTGGCACTTTACTTACTTTGGGTAAAGATTACTATTTATGGTTTGGTTGTGATGGTTATCCGACACCTGGTTTTACTTTACCAGTAACTCACTTAAAATTAAACTTTGGCTTAAGTAAAAATGAATGTTTGCGAGTGTGGGGTAGCTATGGTTGGGCTAATTCTTATCCAATAGATGTTAAATTGTCTCTTTGTCAACTGATATTAAAAATTGCTCAAGCTAATTTTGCTTTAGCCGATGAAAAAGACCGGGTTATAATGGAGGAGAGTATCACAACAGAAGTTAGGTATAAAGACACGGTGCAAGTGTTTTTGCAAAATTACTTTAACTCAAATGAATTTTTAGCTTTAAAGAAAAAATACTTTTTTGACGATAGCCAAATTTCAGTTCTATGAAATTCCCAGTCACAATCACCAACCGAGTTACGAATTATAACCCAACGGCACCGTTTGATACCAAAAATACTACGGTGATTTTAAATAACCAACTTAGACGCATCGAAAGAATACCTCTAAAAAAAGTATTTGAACTCTATGGTGGTGAGCAAAAAAATGCTAAGGCAATCTATTGTTTGTATTTAGAAAATAACGACCCTTTCCCTGAATTAGAGGCAGATGTTAGTTGGCAAATGCAAGGTAAAAACTTGACTGGAAAAGTTAAATTTATTTACATTTATGCAAGGGTGATACTTAATACCAAAGCTGAGGTTTATATCCAATCAGACAATGATTAGTTATTTTAGCCTTACGTAGTATGTTTACTCTACGCCGTGCTAGTTTGTTTATACCTTTTGATAAACTTATTAGTCCGGTTTTTGATAAAACTACTGAAACTGCTGATTTTGAAGCCCAAAATGCTTTTTATTCTTTTGCGGCTACACACGGCAAAAACCCAATTTTGACTGGTAGGACAATGCGAGAAACCATAGTTTATGTTACTCGCCGAAGGTTTTCTTTATTCCACAATTTACCTTCATTGAATGTGAAATATAGATTTGTGACAATGAATACTAAAAACTATGCTCAATTTCCCTTTTTTGGTTTAGGCACTTCTAGAAAATATGGACCCAGAAAATGGTTAGGTGTGTCAGCTAAAAGAACAGCTAATGCCTTTATGGAAAACATCCAAAAAAGATTCAGATAAATAGTTACTTATGCCTATTGGCAACTATACTTTTCAATTAGCTAAACCTTTGAGAATTAGTTTGATTGAAATTGAAACTTTGCTGTTATCTTTACTAAAAGATATTTGTGAAACTAGCAGTAATCTCAATTTGAAAAACACTAGGGTAAATTATGCTAATGAGTTTAATTTAGGTGACTTAAGTCCTAGTGTTAAAGGATTTTTAACTTTCTTTCGAGAAGAAACTGACCAAAATGTAAATCTAGGTGCTAGATACAATGACGAAGGGAACAATTTGCTGTTAAATGTGACCATTGGTCTATTGACTAGATTAGATATAGTTAGTTATCCGGACCATTTGCTAATGTTTCAAGAGGTTATTGACGGCTTGTGTTTTAATTACAATTCTGGACAACCGTATTTTATTACTTATAATGGTTGCAAAATAGCCACTAACTTGACAAAAAACAGACCAAATGATTATCCTCAATCTATAATTGACAAAAATAAAGAAATTAATTACTTGTCAACAGTCACTAGTATTGTGTTTAATATATTTAAATTGCCTTTATAATATGTCTTTAGTTTTAACTACCCAACCAGTTACTTCTGCAGGTACCAAACAATTTGGTGAACTGCCAATTGTGTTTACTGGTTATCAGGTAAAAGATAGCTTGATTGATTACAAAATCTACACTAACAATAGTTCAGCTAATCCAGTTGTCCCACAAGGGGCTGGTGCCACAGTGCAAGTGATTAATACTGATTTTCCACCCAACGGTGATTTGTTTACTACTTTATACAATCCAAGTATTACTAACCCAATTTTGCCTTTGGTTGGAGTTAAAAAAGATTACGTGCGAATTGCCAGAAGCTCAGCAGCTGGTGGGGCAAAAATAGCCGTACAGTGGGACTTAAGTTTGCAAAACTGGTTTGTCTTAATAGCCAAATCTACTGCTGCTAGCGTTGCTGGTAAACTAATTATTAGGTCTTCCAGCGGCAATCAAGCCGAATGTTCGTTCACTACGCCTACTACAGCTAATACTTGGGCTAGATTTATCTTTAATTTCAAAACTAATGGAGCACCAGGTGTTAGTTTTACAGGTACGCCTAACTTTAGTAATATAACTGAGTTAGAAATCAGTTTAGATGCGGCTAACACTAGCGTAGATGTAGCTATGCTATATGCAGTCAATAATTATTCGCAAATTATTGGCAATAAAATTGTGTATAAGCACTCTTGTATAAGCGAATTTGCTTTTGACAATACCCTAGATTTTGCTGATTTATTGTGCAACCAACAGGTTAGCCAGCGAACTGGCACTAGCCGAAAGATTGAAATCACTATTGGGGCTAAAAGAAAAGATATAGAAGCTCAAGCGATTGCTTTAGGGGATATTATTAGGTTAAAAACTGGTTACTTTTTAGAATTAATTAACGATGACAATGTTGGGCAAAGAGTAATCACCAACGGCTCTATTACTTTGCCTAACAACTTAAACATTGCTCTAGTAGAAATTGATGGTGTTGGGGTACTAAAAGAATATCATCAAAATACTGGCATACCAGAAGGGGCTTACCATTATTCCGGTAGCACCTTGACGGTTAATAGTATTTATAACGGCAAAATACCCAGAATTTATATCTGGTCTAAGGAAAACAAACCAACTAGAACCATTAGCAATCTAGATTTAGGCTTTTTAGGGTTTATGCAAATCCCACGCAGAATGGAAAATGGCAAGTTTGAATACATTACGGCTCCCAAAGCTCAAGTCAGTTTAGACAACGAAGCCTTCAATGAAGATTTTGACCAAGTTAATTTCAAATATACTATCTTACCACACAATGGTCGATATGTTGAAATTGCTAATGATCTATAGTTATGTTTTATAACTACCTACTAGACAAACTAAGAATCAATGACTTTATCTTGCGGGGTGAGTATGGTGCGGCAGTGATGGATTTGATTTTAGATTATGCCAAGTTGGTAAATAGTAGTAAATTTAAATTAGAAACCGAGTTGCAAGGTTTACCCTTAGAGGTAATCCAAAGTTTACTTGAATTAGACCAACCAACACTAGATGCGTTGGTTAACGGGGTAGTTGAAAATAATCAAATTCCTTTTGAAAAACCACAAGAGTATCTAGACTTAGAGGACAAAGTAGCTAAATTAAAAGCTGAAATTAATAATACTACTGACGCAACAAGTCAAAAACAACTAACTGCGGCTTTACAGGAAGCCGAGCAAGCCTTAACAGACTATCGCAAGGCTTATTGGCAGAAAGAACTTTTAACCAACCCTGACTTTTTAATGAAAAATTCCAAGTTTTTATTGCAATTAATTAAGTCACTGAATAAGCCTATTGAATTGAATGATGAGCAAAGACAAAAAATGCTCAAAATTCGACGAGAAATCGAACTAAACTTTTTACTACTTAAAGGTTATTCCTTCGAAGAAGCCGACAAAATAGCCAAAGGAATGCATCCCTTGTCTTTAACCAATAAAGAATTTTTGGACTTACTAACAGCTATCATTGAAAATGATGAACTGTTAAACGCTAAAAAACCTTTTTTTACGTTCATCCAAAACTAAAAGAAATACAAAAACAAAATAAAGCAGCAAAAAATTATTTTAGATTAGGTTATTTTACAGACACTTTTCGAAGATTAGACAAAGTCCATTCTTACGAATATCTAAAAACTAAAACACCTCTGGAATTAGAGTTGCTTTTAGCTTGCCATTTGAATGATATAGGTTTTGAATACGAAGTGAAAACCTATGTTAACGGTAAAGAACAGATACAAATTAGACACGACTATCCGTTTTTGGCTTTTGACTAAAACTTAGATTTAGTTTTTTGAAAAGCTATGGCTCAAAATGTTGGCACTTTTTCTTTATACTTAGATTTAACCATCAATACTAAAAATGCCATCAGGAGGTTAAAAGGTTTAGAGACTAGTCTACGACAACAGGTTGGTCAAATTTTTACTGGTTTAAACAACAGTAACTTAGAAGGTAAGTTAAACAATGTTTTACAAAGCTCATTTACTAGTGCCATAGCCAAAGCAGGGACTGGTGGATCAACGGTAGGTCTCACTTTTGGTAATGCTGTTTTAGCTGGTATAACTTCGATTTTAACCTCTTCTGCGGTTTTAGGAATTTTGGAAAAAGCTGTTGGTGTAGCCAAAGATTTTCTGCAAAATGCCTTTATTAGTGGTATTGAAACAGAAAAACAAGGAATTGCTTTTAGAGTTTTACTAGGTGACCCTGAAAAATCTAAAAATTTGTTTAAACAAATAAATGAGCTAGCTGTAAAAAGTCCATTTAACGTTTCTGAATTAAGAGAAATTACTAAAAGACTTTTAGGTTATGGAATATCACTGGAGGAAGTAGTTGAAGTTACTAAAATGTTAGGTGATGTCACTGCCGGCACTGGTGGTGATTTAAAACTTTTAGCTAAGGCTTATGGACAAGTTAAAACTCTAGGTAAAGTTTATGCTGAAGAGCTCAACCAGTTTGCCGAGCAGGGTGTAGCTTTAAGAGAATTATTAGCTAAAAATAGGGGGATTACAGTAGCCGAATTAGTTAGAGGGATGGATACTGGTAAGATAACCATTACTTTTGAGGAATTTAAAAAAGTGTTTAATGATTTATACAAAAGCAAGTTTTTCAATTTAATGGCTGAACAGGCTGATACATTGGGTGGTAGAATAGAGAACTTAAAAGAAACTTTTGAACTATTAGGACAAGAGCTGATTGGTATTGATACGATTACCGGTAAGGTCCGAGAAGGCTCTTTATTTGACTTAGTGTCAAAAGCACTACTAAAATTATTAAATTTTATCCGTGACAATGCCGATGAAATTAAAGACTTTTTTTATTGGGCAGCCAAAGAGTTAACTCAACCATTTAAAGATTTTGGCTTAACTACCAAGGATTTAGTAATAATTTTAAAGAGCTTAGTAAGTGTATTTGCTTTTTTGGCTAGAGCTTTAGTCATATTTACCAAATTAGTTTTAGTCTTTAATCAATTTACGGTTAGTATTAAGCTTGCTACTTCTTTTACTAAAAATTTTAACCAAAATTTTAGTCAATTAATTATTACCATTAGTGAGCGAATAAATCAATTAAAAGCCATCATTAATGGGCTAAAAGCGGCTTTTGCTAGTTTAGCGGCTGGTGACTTTTTGAGTTTTGGTATAAAAATCAAACAAGTTTTCGAAGAAGTAAAAAGTTTTATTGTTAAAACTGCTATAGCTATACCCCAAATCTGGGGAACTTATTTAGAAATAACTAAAAATTCAATTCAAGACACACTGAATTGGCTATTGTCTGCCTTTGGTTTAAATTTGGCTACTATAAAACAAAATTTTGCTAATGTTTTTAACCTGCTTTTGCAAGATGTAAGAAATAGGTTTATAAATTTCGCTACTGGTAAATTTTGGCTTGATTTGGGTTATACTATAGGCAACAGTTTAGCTAATGGTTTGTATTCAGTGGTTATTAGCGCAATTGAAAGCATAAGGTCAAAAATTAGAGAAGTATTTAATGAATTAACCAACATATCCAACAATGTACTATCAAAAATTAATAATAGCTTGCCTAAATTTAAACCTAAGTTTCCGGGTTTTGCTAAGGGTGGATCGTTTATAGTTGACGGTGTTTCCGGTATAGATAAAAATCTAGTGGCTTTTTGGGCTACTAAGGGCGAAAAAGTAATCATCCAAACACCAAGTGAGCAAAACATTGACAACCGACAATATATCAACAAGACTATTATTTACACTACCCAAGCCAAACAATTTTTGCCTTTGTATTTGCAGTAATGCTATGTTTATTGACACAACCTTTCCCTCGAAATTTTATTTATACCAACTAGGTAATGGTTTGGATGATTTTATTGTCTTCCCTAAAAGTAACTTAACTTGTCGAGTAAGTCATACCGTGAAATTAGCCGAAGTGGAAAATAATTTTATCGATGGTAAGATTAGGCTAAACTTAGGCCAAAGAAATCGCTTAGGGGCGGTAACCCTAGATGTTAGTTTTGCTTGGTCAAAAACTAACTATTTTGATTTACATAAAGTAAAAAAAGTCTTTTTTAGCGAACCAAAACCAATTTTCTTTTATACCTACAATACTGATGAAGATAATGTAGAATTTTACTACAGCCCTTTTGCTGAGGCAATAGAAATTATTAGTCAAGAGCAGCTACCAAATACTGATTTAGGTAGTGATTTTGAGTGGCTCAAAGTAAGATTGCAACTATTGTTACCATTTGTTTTCAAATGTAGTGGTGATCAGTATTGGCTGCGATATTATGATTATTTTAATTACAGCCTTACTGGCAGTAATGAAAGTCTATACTACGACAAGCCTGGCTTGGTTTATGGTATGGCAGGTGCTTATTATGGACAGACAACATCTAACGTTCTTTTAGTTACTAATGACTATTTTACATTATCTAATAAACAAAGAAAACAATTGTTTTTAGAGCGAGAGCAAGGACCAGTTTTAGTTTGGTTAGAACCTTTTTTCCAACCAGCAGAAAAAAATTTAACCCTGCCACATAAGGTGTTATACGAAATGTTAACTAATAATAACGATGTCTTTGTCACTGCCTATTCTACATTAAAAAACACAACAACAGAAAACCGAGTTTATTGTGTGAGGCTTTTCACCTTCAACCCATTGAATCCAGTATTTACTTCTCCAAACCAAAGTATTTTAATCGAAAATATTGACAATCAATCAAATTTGATTATAGAATGGATAACTAATACAAACTCACCACGCCATTTAATGTTTTTATCCTATACTCAAAAATTGTATGATTTTACTTCTGATCCTGCCACAGAAATCCCTTTAGGGAATTATAGAATAAATCAAACTGAACCTGATTTTTTGTATTTCTCAGCACTTGGCAAACAAAACACAATTTTTGCCAAAAAAGCTGAAAAATTAAGATTGAAAAAAACTAATTCTTTTGATATTGGAGTGGAAATTTATGTTCTACCAACTTATGTGTTATAATCTAACTTATACAATCTATGGCTAGTTTACCACCCTTTACACCCGGTGCCTTAATTACTGATGGCGAACCAGTAAATGCCACTGTAACCAATCGACCTATACAACCATTGGTTAATAGAATGTATCAGGTAGTGAACTATAAAGAAGTTGTGACTACTGGTAATTATACTATTCAAAGCAATGAAGATGTAATGATTTATGTAAACAACACTAGTCCAGTTACTTTAACTTTACCTTTGGCTCAAAATCAATTTATCCACAAGCGTATCAGAATCAGAAAAGTTAGTTACAATACCCAAACAGTAACTGTCCAGTGTGTTAGTGGAAACACTATTGAAGATAGATTTCAACCAACAGCTAACCCAACAGACACAACTACTACTTTAGTAGTCCCAGGTGATGAAATCGAGCTTGAACCACAAGGAACAATCTGGAGAGTGAATACCATTAACCTACCTTATGGAATTTTTGCAGTTGGTTTGGTTAGTAGCTCTACTCAAAATATCAACACAACAGCTGTAAATTTGGTAATGGACAATGCTAATAACAGTGATTTTAATCCTTTAGGTTTATGGAGTTACACTACAAATAAATTTACAGCACCTTATGCAGGTACCTATGTTTTAAGTTATGCCATTTTATTAGCCAGTGGTACAAACTATGTTCTTACTACCTTTATGGACAACCCTTGGCAGCAAACTGCATATACACAAACTTTTTCCGGTGGTACAACAGCAATTTTAACCCACTTAATTTATTTAACTGCTGGTCGGCAATTATTAGTCCGTATTTACACAACTAGTGGTAATGGTAGCTACACCAACCGTCGGGTAAACATAAGTTATTTAGGTTAATGCCTAGTCTATTTTTACTTGATTGTTATACCAACGAAGTGTTTACTGATTTGTCAGTTATCAACTGGGATGACAAAATTGTGTCTTTTGTGATTGACGCAATGGAAGCTTTAAGTGATAGTAGCGAGGGAATTTACCAGGCAAGGATGGTAGTAACACCAGAGTTTAAATTCTACGATTTATTAATTCAAAACCCTAACACTTACGGTTTTAGGCTAGAAACAGAAAACAACAACTTAGGTTTTCTAATTAAAGATAAAAGAATTCTAGTTGACGGCACTTTAGAAATCGATTTGGTATCAACTTTATATTTATTAACCGAAACTTTCAGTGCTCCTGATTTAATTACCTCTTCAGAAGGTTGGGGAATTATTGATATAGTCAATAAACTATCCAACCGTTTTTTTTACACTATTCTTGGTGACCCAGCAGCCAAAGTAGTAATTACTGGTGGTCTATTTACAGACTACGAGATCCTAAAAGAAATTGTAAAATACAAAGAAAAATATCTAGTTAGAGAAAACAAACTAGTACCAATTGGACCGGGAATTTGGAAACCGGAATTACTAATTGGTAGGTTTGATTTGTATCTAGAAGATTTGTATTTTAGTGACCCTGAGGAAAGAAAAGAATGTAAACCAGTGTATTTGACGAATTATAAACAGTTTGACGACCCAACGGATACAGATATTGTCTATGTTAACAATTTCAAAATTGAATTACCAGGTGCCACCCCTAATCGTATTTTTGTCTTTGGCGATAGTGGCAATGGTTTAGCCCCTAATTCCAGAATTGACTTAGACCCCACCCTTATAGACCAAGCCTATTTAGACCAGCAAGATATTTATTTTCCTATTGAATACAAAATTGTGAATGGTAAAAAATACTTTTATGTAGTCAATGTTTTTGCTGACCAATCACCAGTTCGAGAAAAAGTAATTGTTATTGACACCAACACCGGAATTAATGAAAATAATGAAGAGGTTGACAGGCGAGCTAATGTAAAAAAATTATACAGTTATGCCAAAAGTTATTGCTCGGCAATTAAAGCTGAAAAAATTCTAAACTTTGAGAGTAGTGCACTGACTAAAAAATTAATTTTACCGGGCAATATCGTAAACATAGACTTAATAATCAAAGCTGAAGATAAATCAGGGAATAAAAGAATTATTGACGAAATACACGAAAAGAGGTTATTAAAAGTCACTGATGTTTACGATTTAAACAATATATTCTCTTAGTATGGCAATTTTAGTTTCTTTGGACACACCCAATCAAGATGTCCGCAGTCCAGAAGATAGATTTTTGGCTACTGTTAAAGAAAAAATAGACAAAAAAAACTATGTTAGCGTCCCCAACGTGACTACTTTTAATTTTAGCTTGTGGGAACCATCAGCAACCGCAGCTTTGCCGTTTACTATTAACTATAATGGTTTTTGGGCTTATCCAGTGCCAATGAAGGTGGTTTTATTACCCAATCCCAAAATTGATTTGCAAATGCAAGAAGTAAAGGAAGTAGTCTTAACTTTGAATTTATACGAAATACCAACTGGAGCTATGGGGTATCAAGGCCCAAACGGTTCAGGTAATTTTACTATTCGCTTTACAGTTTCTTTTAGTTTGGTAAAAGCCCAAAATGGGCGTTTGCCAATAGATTTTGTCAATAACAATGCTTTTTGCGAAACTTTTACCCTTAATTTTCCAACCACTAATCCGGAAATAGATTGGATCATCCAACCCACTAGTGTTAAAAGTTTTCGATTATCAGACACTATTGAATTGCGAGGCTTTATCCAACAAGCTCCAGATTTTACTCACAATCCAAATAAGCTAACTAAACCGCAATTTAACTTAATTTGCTCTGAAGGTGTATACTTAGTAGCTACTTTTGGTTTTGCCTACGATGATTATTTCAATCTATCCACAGCTAACCGAAAATTAGTAGACGAATTGTTTAGAGCTGGTCTTTATGGCTCAAGTCTGTATATGCTAGGTTTAGATGTTAAATTAAATTATTTTGGTTTTTTATCCAGTTTCCCTACTAATGTATAAAAATATGCCGCAGGACTTTAATTACAAAATTTTTGACGAACCCGAGGAAATAGTAATCAAAACTGACTTAACTGAGCAGAAAGATCAGACTTGTTTGACTTATAAAATAGCTCCTTATCAAGAGGAGGCAATCAAAGCCCTGTTAGATGATAAATACACCCTATATCTATTCTGCGGTGGACGTGAAAGTGGCAAGTCCACCATTATTTACACTTTTTTAGAGATGATTTTTCGCAACTTGCACGGCTCTTATTACGCCAATATCTTACTTCTAAGAAACACCAAAGATAGTGCCAAAAAAACTATTTTTTTAAATACTGTAGGGAAAATTCTATCCAACTTAGGGGTTAAAATAGAGGATTTTGAAAGTAGGGATTTGTCTAGGGGGATAGTAAAAATTAATGGTCACCTAATCAGAATTGACTCGTTTAGTTTTGATTACCAAAACACAGAAAAGTTAAAAGGTTATGAAGGAGTAACCCACGTAATTATAGAAGAGCTAGCAGAAGTGCCAACTCCAGATATGTTTGACCAGTTATACAAAACCATTAATCGAATGGTCCAAGTAACTGGTTGGCAACCAGTTTTTAGTCCTTATACCGGTGAAATTACGGGCTATAAACCGGTTAAAGTAGAACGCAAAGGTAAAATTATTTGCACTTTTAACACACCCCAAAAAAACCACTGGTTAATTGAAAGATTTTATGATCTACAAGATGTAGATGGTTTAGAAGCCAGTGGTTACCAAAAGTTAGTGCCAAAAACTGGTCCAATACCGGGTAGTAATTTAAAGTGGGAAGACTTGCCAATTTTTTACTCTTTTTCCACAATTTACGACAACACGGCCTACATTCAAAAACTACAGCAAGACTTAGGTTTACAGGGGTATAAAATACATTTGTTTGATAATCACGAAAAGTGGAAAGTTATTGACCCTTATAAATACTATACAGAAACCTTAGGTTTAGTTGGTACCGGAAGAAAAGGCTTAGTTTTCAACAATTGGCAGGAAATTAGCTTGCAAGAGTATGAACAAATCACTGAACCAGAATTTTATGGCATTGACTTTGGTTTTTCTGAAGATTACACTTCAGTTTGTGGGGTTAAATATGTCCCTAAAAAAGATGTATTTAGTAAACCTAAATTATATGTCCGACCGATTATTTTTTCACGAGGTTTATTAACTTCTACGCTAGCTGCTTTAATTAAAAGTAAAATTGACAACTGGTTAACCGCAGAATTTTACAGTGACCACAAACCAGAAGCTATAGCTGAATTAGAGATTGAAAAAATCAATGTCAGAAGAGCAATCAAAGGACAAAATAGTAAAGTCCCATCAGTTTTGTTTTTACTCAATTTTGATATTTACTACGTAGACCAAGAAATAGAAATAACTAAACCCAACGGTTTATTAGAGAAACGCAAGCTAGTGTCTTTTGAGCTAGAGAACTATCAATGGTTAGTTGACAAAAATGGTGTCCCAACTAATGAAATTAGTGATGGCAACGACCACTTTTTAGATAGTGTCAGGTATGCTGTTTTTACCAAACTACACCCACAAAATCAATCTGCCACTTTCAAATTACAGCCCTTGTGGGAAGCCTTTGCTCAAAACAAAATTTAACTGGTGATTATGCATCGCTCGTATAGTGAATTATTTAAACAAGGCGAAAGTCTAGGTTCCACTTTAAGCTGGCTAAACTATACTAGTTATACTAATTTTGATAGTTATAGCCACAATGGTTTGCAAGATAGGCGGTTTGATTTGAAAGAATTAGCTCAAGTAGTAATGAATTCGCCCACTTGGTATGGGATTTTTCAAAAAATCGAGGCAATGATTAAAATGTCCGGTTTCGAGGTATACGAAATATCGGACAACGGTAACTTTAAAATTACCGAGCAATCAAGGAAAATTAAAAAAATACTAGAAGAAAAGAAAATAGAGCAAATTATACAAAATATGTTAGTTTCTGCCTATGGACTAGGCTTAGGTGGGGGTGTGGGTTATTTTGTCAACGGTCAACCGTATTTCGACCCGTACACCCTAGACGGTGTGCCAAGAGTAGTCTTTTGGTTAGACAAAACTAATAAGACACCACAAATAGAAACAGTGGAAATAATAGACAACAGAGCTAGACCAGTGTATAAATTTAGATATAATGAAGTGTATCATTACCAGTTTTCTAATCCAACAGCAACTTTTGGTTTTGGTTGCAACGGCGTAGTAGTTGCCGCTAGATGGTTAAGACTAGAATACTTAATTATGGCGGCTAACGACCAAGCCTTTGCTAATGGTCTACACATTACCAAAGTCGCTTCTTTAAATGCTTCTGAACTAAAAAATCTAGGAGCTTCGCAAGCTGATATAGAACAGGCAACCAGATTACTCCAGCAACGGTTAAAAGAAGCTAATGGTATCAGAAACGCAGGTAGAATTCTGTTTATACCCTTCCCAATGACTTTCCAAGATATTAGCTTAGCTAATAACTCGCAAATGCGTAGTGTAGAAATTTTAGGGAAAATTAATGAAATGATACACCACGCAATGGGGATTGACAAGGCAATTTTAGATACCTCTAAGTCTAAATACGACAACATTGACCAAGCTGTTGATTTACTGTATCAATCAGTCCAATCTTTTATCACCGACATCCAAAAACTGGTGGAAAGGTGGCTATTACCTAACTTAATTAAAAATTACGACCCAACCCGGTTTATTTTCCGAATTCCTAGACAATTTTCCCAAGAGGAAATCAAAATTAAAGAGGTTAACTCCAAAAATATCAATTGGTTTTTTGAAAACTTAAAACTAGCTAATGAAGCTTTAGCCGACAAAGGTATTGTGGCTTTACCAACTCCGGACAAATTAAAATTTTTGCAAGAGCAGGGTATAAAGATTGATTTTGCAGACAATATAGAAGACATTGATTTAACACCTAGTTCTGACAACCAAACAGCTGATTACTTTACTTTGGTAACTCACAGTGACGTAATTAGACAATTAGAAAAAAAATTTTTAAGGTATTTTACTGAATATGCCAAAAATTCCGGTAAGTCCGATTAAACTAAACAAAGAAGATTTAATTAGATTGCATACTAGTTTGAGTGTTTTAACTAAAAATGAAGCAGAACTGGAGCAATTAGCCCAGTGTGCCGTGATTAATGCAGAATTGTTACACGGAGACTTTAAAAATCTATTCTCTAAAACCTTTTATAGAAACAATAAATATACTTTTACTTTATTAAGTATTTTTGACTATGATTGGTTAAACAGAGCTTTTGAACCCAAAGAAGCTGCTGATTTAATTTTATTAGCCGCCGCTTTTGTCCGAGCTAATGACGTTTATGACAATCTAGACGACGAAGAGAAAAAGTTTGTGGTAATAATCGACCAAATTGAAAGTTTGCTGCAAACCAGCTTTACAGATTTTTTTGTGCCTTTTTTAACTGAAAAAGAAAATTTAGTGTTAAAGAAAATTCAAAGTATTTTGTCAGAAACCACAGACGAAGAGTTAAAAATTCAAATGCTAACTGACTATTTAGCCACCATTCAAGACATTTGGTTAAACGATCTATATTTAAAAAAAGAAGAGTTACTAGACTATATTCTCAACATATACAACGACCGTAGAACGGATTTTGGTTGGCAGACAATACCTCCGGCAGTAATTAGTAAAGAAAAAAAGAGGGCAGATTTTGGTTACAACTCCAACATCAGTGCCTTCTTTTTTAATGATTTGCGACGGCTAAAAGAACAAGCAGTTAGTGATTTATTAAGCACCAGAGCTATAACTTGGTCGTTTAACAGAAATATATACAAACTTTCCGTGTTGTCACACCTACGTGGGTTTTTTAGAGCTTTAGTCTTTCAAGGGAGTAAAAATTTGACTGAAAAATACAAATTATTTGTACCAAGTTTTGTTTTGCCAACTTTAAAAACCAATAGCACTACTAAAAAATTTCTACTAAAAACCTTAACTTTTAAAGAATGGTTTAAAATAAGTGAATTGGATGGTTTAGGCTTACACCATAACTCACAAGAGTATTACTATCCGGTAATATAGCCAAAATATGAGCAAACTGCCTCACTTTTTTGACCAAAATCCGTTGGTGATCAGTCAATCACCCCACGCCCAAGAGTGGAATGGCAAGTATTACTTTAATTGTGCTATTGACTTTGCCTATACCGGCTACTTTTTCGCTCCTTTAGACGGTGAAGTTAAGGTGTGGAATAATAGTGCTAATCTAGGTCGACAGGCTTATTTCACTTTCCACTTTGACAATGGTTTTTGGTTAATTGTGGTGCACGCTAAACCTTTAAAAATTGGTAAAGTAAAACCAGGTGAGAAGGTTGGTATTTGCACTTGGCACCATTATCACATAACTTTAGTTACCAATAAAAATGAGTTTGAATGCGTGCTGAATTATCTTGACAGAAGTCGAAAACTAGTTTTAACTAGAGAGTTCACACCAGACCAGCAATTTTTTGCTGACTGGAGCTATTATCCGGATAAACAATTCCCTATTCAGATGTCCAAAGATTTCATTAATTCCATAATCAATGACTTTACCAAAAAATGGAATAATAAATTGCAGGGTTTTTGGGCAGATGATGGAAATAACTTTGGTTCTATAAGAGGTAGGTGGTATAACGGACAATATCAAGAGGCACTAGATCCTTTTGCTGAAGAAATCCAAAGATTATTAAAGATAAAGCAAAACTTAGAGCAAGAATTGCAAGAACTTAGGCAAGTATTAGTAGAAAAAAAAGAGCCTTTACAGCCACAAGAGCCAAAAGAAAAGTGGGATTGGGACAAATTTTTGGTTGGTTTATCCAAAAGCCAAATTATCCAAAAAATTTTGATTTACTGTTTTGCCTTTTTGTTATTAGTCGTCTCACAAAAGTATCCAGAATACGAACCAATACTTTGGTTTTTAGCTGCCTCAATGGGTATTGGTGGAGAAATCACTGCTTTACAAAACAATTTTATTAGAATGAAAAAACATTAACCCTATGTCAATTTTAGATGATATCATCCGTCTAGACAATGGTATTCATTTCCTTATCTCTCTCTTAACCTTATTATCTTTATCAACTATCGTGCTTTTTAACCTACTTACACCAAAACTAACCAAAAACTTTATTACCAAAGAAGAGTTAGAGAATAGATTAAAAAACATTGAAAAAAAACTGACTGATTTGGATGATGACGTAAGAGGGACTAAAAAGCTATACAATGACCAGCAAGCTATTTTAATTTCACTTAAACAAGATATAGAATGGATTAAAAACTTTATGCAATCTAATTTTCAGCTTTTCTCCAAAAAAAACAAAAACTAAACTTGGTTTAATTCATTAAACAAGGTTTTGTATTTAGTTTGCATTTTTTTAGCTTTACTGATTAAAAACTGTTTGAAATAATTCAGAAACTTTTTGCTTTGCTTTAAAGCAGTATTTTTAACAATACTTAAGTCTTTAACCTCTTTCCGTAAAGTCTCAAGTTTTTGTTTGAGTTTGGTTAAATTGCCTTGTAAATCAGCTGTTTCAGCTTGGTTTTGTATACTATCTTGCAGTTGATTGAGTGTTTGCTCCATACTTTTTATCAAGTTGAAAGCATTTTGAGTCGCTCGGCTGTTAAGCACTGGTGGGGTAAAAAACATCTCCGAATAGACTGTATAATTCACTTTGATTAAATGAAAACAATGTAAATACACTTCATACTCCAACCAGAGTTTATACACCTCTAAAATCAAGTCTCTAGCCTCTTTTAAAATTTCCATTTTCCGGTTATACAACTTACTAGCCGCCAAACTTTTGAAAAGATTTCTTTTTTCTTTCAACTCTTCTAGTCTTTGTTTGTATTTCCAAGCCAATCCAGGAATTCGAGAAGAGATAGACCAAAATAACTGATAACTATATTCCACAGGTTTTTCAAAAGGAATTTCTTTTAGTAAATCCTCAACATTATTCTTTATTTTAAACCTTTCTTTAATTTTGGTTAATTCCAGATCATACTCTAAGTAGGCTTGCACGTATTTGTCGATTTGCTCTTTAATTTTGTTTTGTAAAAAATTTTTTAATTTAATAGTCACCTCTTTATCTTTTTTATACAATTCCCTATACTTCAAATTAACCAAAAAGTCGTAAAAATAAACCAAACTAGTGATTTTTTTTAACTCCGCAAAAAACTCAATTTCTTTTTCACTAGCTATAGTTCTTTTTTTTCTGTCAAAATAATAATCCATAATTAGAATATAGTCATCTTTTAGCAATTTTGTCAAAAAACCTTGACAAAAAACCAATTTGTCTTTACCCACTTTTTTGTATGTTGTTTCTGCAAACTTGGTTTAATCAGCTTTTAGCAAAACTAAATCTTCTACCAAATCAGAAACCAGTTAAACCAACCAAAACCGGACGTAAAAGAGGACGTAAAAAAACTAAATAATTCACTAAAATGGAAATATTCGAAAAAATTCTCACCAAAAAACAATTCATTTTCGAACTAGCCAACACCTTGCAAATTACTGAACGCAAGGCAGATATGTTGTTTGATATTTTCTTTAATTTGATTATTAAAGAACTACTTAAAGGCAAAAAAGTAGTCTTTCGAGAATTTGGTACTTTTTACTTACATATATTAAAACCCCAAACCAAAACTATGCCCAATCATACAAAAGTAGAAACCAAAAAAAGTATAATAGTTAGGTTTAGGTCTAGTAAAATTTTAAGAGAAAAACTCACCAATCGATATAATCAATTGATTATTGACAAAGAAAATTAAAATTTTCTCTAGCAATTGGTATGTCAACCAATCAAATCACTACTAGCAACAACCAATTTTTCTTCTTTTCCAAAGAAAACTTAGAAAATGCTTTTAGGTTAGCTAAAATTTTTTACGAATCTGGTTGTTTTGCTAATACAGTCCAAAGTACCCAACAAGCTCTAATTATTTTAATTGCAGGGGCAGAATTAGGTTTAAAACCAATTGAGTCAATGAACTGTTTTTATTTCTTAAAAGGTGCTTTGAGAATATATGGTTTTGGTTTGTCCAAAATCCTTTCAAGAGCTGGTGTAAGTTTCACTTTTCACACTTTAAACAGAAAAGAAGTGGACGTTAGCTACTACAAAAACGGACAATTAATCCAAAGATTAAGATATACCATTGAAGATTTAAAGCAGTTAAGAAATAACAATAATCAAGGTTTTAATGTTTTAGATAAATATCCGGAAGAAAAGTTAGTTTACCACGCTCACTCTAGATTTTTGAGATACTATGACGTTGGTGCCAGCATACCACTTACTGACTACGACCAAGAGATAATCGATAGCCTTAACGAAGAAGAGCAAACAAATGAAGAGCCAAATTCAAAAACAGAACAGAATGAAAATTCAGATAAACCAAACGTAAGCGAGACAAACAAACAGGAGAAAACGGACAATGCAACAGAAGTAGTAGCAAAAGAAGAGCCAAAAACCGAAGATTTATTAAACAAACTAGAACAAACCCAAAAACAAGCAGCCAAAAAACTGGCTGCAATCTTTGAACTAGAACCAGACAAAACTCAAGTTTAGCTATTCTTTTGGTAAATAATCGGATAAAACAAAAGTATGGTCGGTAGTCCAAGAGGTGCCGTGCAACCAACTCTCTGCCCAAATAGCATTGCGGTTCCAGTTAGTTGGTGAAGAGGCATAATAGCGTCCTTGGTTGATTGTCCTACCTTCCGGACAAAACTGCCAACCACCAGGTGAAAGGTGGCAAAGTTTGGTTGCTTTATTCAGTAGTCTACCAGTTAAAGTCCTAGCTATTGCTTCAATTCCCTCTTCCCAAGACTTAAAACTAACACAATTAGGACAACTATCAGTATTGCCAACATTACCTAAATTAAAAGGTGTGGTTAGATTTTTCCCAAGAGTGCTATCAGCAAAAGCAATAGCGACCAAAGCATAAGGGTGGATGTTGTATTTCACACCTATTTCCACAAAAACCATTCCATATTGGTCTCTTAACGGTGAGCCTATTTCCAAACTAAATTGGTTAATTCTATTAGCCCACTGCCGAAACAACTCAGTTTTTTTGTCTGGCAATTGCTTTTCTTTTTGTTCTTTTGGTAGCTCAATTTCTTTCAATTCTAGGCTGATTTTTTCTGGCTCAGAAAACTCAGAAATTGCTAGAATTTGCGGGGTTTGCTCAAGAGCTTGACGGTTTAACTGGTCAAAGTTTTGTTCCATTAAAAAGGAGAAAAACACGGAAATGAAAAAGAAAAAAGCCACAAACTTAGGCAATCCATTAACCAAATTGGTTTTGGTTTGCTCTATTTTAGAAAAAACTGTTTTTTTGGGGTTGCTAGTGGTTACAGACATAAGCCAAACATTTTAATTAAAAAAAGTATATTTGGTTTTTTTAATCTTGTCAAAAAAAACTTGACAAAAGTTGAAAAAATTTTTCTAGTTCGAGTGATGTCTCAAACAGAGATTCCCCAAAATTTACTAGAAGTTGCAAAAACCATCAGGCAAATAGCCGACGACCTACGAGGCGATATTGACGTTCAAGAATTTACTGAATACGTTTTAACTATATTCTTTTATCGGTTTTTAAGTGAAATCGTGACCCACCATCTCAATAATTACGGTCAGAGATTTAATCCAAGTTTTGATTATACCAAACTAGAAGATCGAATAGCTAGACTTGGGGAAGTGGAGACGCTAAGAGAAAAAGGTTTTTTTCTTTTTCCAAGCTTGCTTTTTGGCAATGTTTTAGAGGGTTTCAAAAAAGATATTTATTTTTTTGTACCATATCAAATTAGATTTTACGAAGGCAGTATCTCTATACAGACTTACATAGATTTTACAGAAGCTATTATAAATACTGAATTTAACATAACCGATATTAGCCTTTTAATTGATTATATCTTTGGAAATATTTATCAAGATATATATTATAACTTTCAAGAACTTCCGATTGAAACAAAAGAAAAGTTAGAAGATAAAACAAAAAAATTGTTTAAATGTGTTAAAGCACAATTTCCAAAATTAGGTGACACAACTTACTTCTATGGACACAAAAAGGAGCAATTGATACAATTAATTGACACAATCAAAAGAAAAAATGAAAAACTAATCCAAATAATGGATGCTGTAGCTGAAATTCCACTTGATGACTTTATAAAACAAACCAGTAATTGTAATATAGAAACAATCTTGGAAATACAAGAGAATTTAATGGAAATAAGCCAACAAGACAAAACAAAAAACATTTAACTTGACAAACGAAACAATTTTTTTTATACTTTCACCGTATGCCTAAAAAAGGTGTACCGGTAACAACTTACCACCGTTGGATAATGACAACGCTCTGGTGCAAAGATAAACTAGTGTGCCGTGAACATCTTGTGGCTTTTCGCAAAATGATGCGAGGGGCGGGAACATAAGTCTGGGTCTAGCCAGCCCTCGCCTCACGACGAGCCGACAGGCTTATACCGAATGAAGGTAAAGCTAAACACAGGTTCTAGTAGGTGTCAACTTATAGTTCCCTCCCCATCACTCCATTAAGATATCTTTTGCTCCAAAAAGAAATCTTTTTGGGGGGATGGGGGGGGAACACCTACTCAGAAGCCTCTAGAGCTTACCCGAATGAAGGTAGAAGTCTTAGACAAAATCATCTATTTAAACTAACTAATTAGATACACAAAGCAATTTAAGATAAATAAAAGAGTTAATTATTTTTTTTTTTTTTTTTTTTTTTTTTTTTTTTTTTATTTTCTTTT
>Ga0308406_1000380_pt1 | contig 21193 bp, 18 predicted proteins | sample HotsprSampleMSe1_FD_203474 | JGI IMG/M metagenome (GOLD analysis project Ga0308406, IMG submission 203474) | Hot spring phototrophic mat microbial communities from Mushroom Spring, Yellowstone National Park, Wyoming, United States - 20060911_MSe1 ...
GCCCGGATGATAATCGTGGTGAACGATCAGGCGCGGTAACTGAGCAGCTTTGGGGGAGGAAAACGCTCGCTGAAGTTGGGCAATTTTTTCTTGTAGAAAGGTTGAATACTCCCGGATAGGATTTTGATGTTCAGCCGGTAAGGGTCTTTGCAGGCAGGCGCGCAAATTGGCGGAGATGATGGGTAACAAGCCTCGGATGTCGGGCTCTTCGCGCTTGCCCTGGGGTTGAAAATTCCACACGGCTTGATGATAGCGGGCTAAGAGTGCGGCGGCGTTGCGCAATTCCACCTCGCTACAGTGAGGATTGACCCAGGTATAGCGATCTTCGCCGCTTAAGAAGTCGAAAATGGCAAAAAACGTCGGGGATGAAGTGCAATTCTGACAGGGTTCGATCAGATAGGTTTTGCCTTCTCTGGTGACCTCCAGCTTTGCCACCGGCAGCTCTGGAAATTGGGCGAGGTGCTGGATCAGGGAGTGTTCGAAGAGAATTTCCACTTCGCGGATAGTGGCTTTGTAGCGCCGTAAGAAGTGCCAGGTTGGCGTGTCGCCATCCAGGGTTTGGATGGCGAAACTGGTGTTGCAGTAGCCGCGTAAATTTTGCTCGCAGCACAGCAGTTTGCCAAGCGAATAGTGACTGAGGACATGTTCGATAGAAAAATGATCGTTTTCGCTCATGGGCAATTTCAGGTTTTTAGATTTTGCGGTTGTCTTGCTCTCCTTGCGCTGATTATAAAACAGATTAAAAAATGTGTGCTATTGGCTGGCGTTAGAGACCTGTTCCAAGATCGCCATGGGTCATTCAAACACGAGATTGATGGATTCAAGACCGGGCTGCCTGGCTTTCCAGCCGCTTAGCAGTTGACCTTTCTCTGGGTGCGTAAAATCTCCTAACAAACTTGCAAGGTTTTCAATGGCGTTGCAGGAATTGCAACAGAGGTCTTGTATAATGTCATCAATCGTTGAATTGTTACAATACTTGTCACAAGGGTTTCAGGTTTTAGAACGAGGGAGGCATGAACTCGATTCAGAAAAAAGCCGAGCGCATGTTGCAAATTGAGCAACTCTTGTTCGCGCACCCCAAAGGGTTGACTGCCACCGAGATCGCCCGCCGGTTAGGGGTGCATCGCTCGACCATCAGCCGTTATCAATTTGATATGCCCAAGCATATTTATGTGGATGACGAGGATGGTCATCGCTGGAAGATCGACCGCACGGCTTATTTGTTGCACGTACGTTTGACTCTCAACGAAGCCATGGCAGTGCATCTAGCCACGCGTTTGCTGGCAACCCGCTTGGAGCGCCAAAACCCGCACGCCGCCTCGGCATTGCGCAAATTAGCCACCGCTTTAGATCGCCTGGCGCCGCGCATTAGCGCTCATCTCTGCCTTTCGGCGGATGAAATGGACGATTGCCGCCGCCATCAAGACCCGAATTTTATTCGCTCGCTGGAGGTCTTAACCCTTGCCTGGGCAGAACAGCGCAAGGTGCAAATCTGGTATCGCAAGCAGGGGGATCAGATTGGCGAGTATCTCTTTGCCCCCTATTACATCGAACCCTACGCCGTGGGCCAGGCCGTGCATACCATTGGCTATCGCGAGCCGCCGGGCGCCTTGCGTACCTTCAAGGTGGAACGTATCGAACGGATTGAATTAACCCATCAGAGCTATGCGATTCCGGCTGATTTCGATGTGCGCGAATTGTTGAAATTTGCGTGGGGAATCTGGTACACCGATGAAGCGCCGGAGGAAGTTCTCTTGAGATTTCAGCCGCGCGTGGCGCGCCGCGTAGGGGAAACGCGCTGGCATCGCACTGAGCAGGTTTCCGTCTTGGAGGACGGAAGCCTGCTCTGGCGAGCGCAGATCGCCGAACCCACCGAAATGCTGCCCTGGATTCGGGGCTGGGGCGCAGATTGCGAGGTGTTGGCGCCGCCATGGTTGCGCCAGCGGGTCAAGGAGGAGGTTGAAAGGATGTACAATTTATATCAAACCGAATGAAGGAGGTGAGCATGTTGAAATTCTGTGGGCATCCCTTTGTGGATATCGGTGTGGCGACCATTACGGCTTTTGCCCAAAAAGAAACCCCCGAGGATTTAGCCTTAGAAGACCTGGAGCGAATGGCAAATTATCTCGAAGAGATATATTTGCATCCCTCTCTGGTTAGTTTCCTTTCGATCATCTTTACAATGAATGCCGGCTACACTCAACCGGGATTCAGTAAGTCGCCTGAGAAACGGAAATTATACGCCACAAAAGTCCTGAAGGCTTTTTCGCCTGATTTGCCGCGCCTGGAAGAGAAGGACATGTTTCTGGGGTTTCCGGTGGCGGCTATCTCGTTTGACGCCGAAGAAGGAGGCAAATTACCGCCCGGACGAACGTATCGCCAACATTTTCCTCTGACCACCGGAGAAGCGGTAATCAACTTCTTCCCTTATGGAGATGCCGGCTTTTCCGTCTCTGGCGAGACCTTACTTGCCCTTCAAGCCTTTCCGCTGGGGAGTTTGAAAATTTCTGGCAAACTGCTGGCGGTTCATTCGGATAATCCCGAGATCACCCTATATTTCGCCAGAGATTTTTTTGAACAAAATCGTCAGGGCATTAATCTGGCAATGCAAAGCGGGCAAAAGTTTTCCCTCGAAATGCCGCGCATTCCCCGCACGCTCCTGGTTGAAAAATTGCTGCAAGCAACCACGATTCGCTCAGACGCTCGCCAATCTGAGCAACCATTTTCGGTTACAGCTTATTACTTCAGTAACAGTGGCCAGGGCTCATCGCTGGAAATCTTCCATTTGCCCCTCCAAACGGTGAGCTTTTTGCAGCACATGTACCGTGCTGAATATCACCACCAATGGATGCAAATTGTACAAAGAGCCTGGCAACTGGCACCTAAAAAAACGAAAGGAGAGAGCCCATCAGAGTACGTTCCTGCCAAAAATTACCTGTATGAAGATTTGTTCAACTTACCCGACAATGCTGCTTTCTTTATTCGCAACTATTTTCTGCGCATTCCTTTCCCATCCAGAGACCCTACCGATCCACGCCGGGCATACTCGGTTCGGCAAGAAGTCGATATCGTTTCCTGGAAAATCACCCATCAATTCTTGAGGAGGATTCTGAATATGGACAAAGAGCGCATCGAGCAAATTCGCCAGATGGCCGATACGCTGGCCGAATACATTCGTTCTGAGAATGACACTCGTTTCTTTCGCGAGTTCTTTACCCAGAACCGTTATGAATACTTTCGCCTCTTGCTTCTCAAAGCGAATTTGGGGCAAGTTCGACGGGGCAAGCCACCCATCCTGCAATTTGACTCCTATCTTCAGGTTTTTGAAGAAGGAGAAGAGCTTCCCACAAGCGATTGGCGTTTAGCCAGAGATCTGGTCTTGATCCGCATGACCGAACGCCTTTATCAACTTGGATGGTTTAAGGAGCACGAGAGTGCTCTTGAAGAAATTCCTATAGAAGGCGAAAATCCATAATCAGTAAAGGAGGTAAACTATGTCTTTTGTAACCGGATTGTTTCTCATCGATGCGCCTGCCTCAGCTTTGAACAACTTAGGGAGTATCCCAGGCGAGAGAACCGATAACACCAGTGGTGTGAAGGTGATCAAAGCCAGAGATGGCGCATATCCCTATGTTTCGGCTCAAGCTTTTCGCTACTGGCTAAGGACAACCCTAGAGAGATCGAACCTGGGATGGAAAGCCGCCCCGGTCTATCGCGAAGAAAAGGTTGCCTACACGGATGCCAACCCCATTGAGTACTGGGATGATGATCTCTTTGGCTACATGCGGGCGCCCTCAACGCGCGAATCGGCCAGAGCAGCTAGAGAATCCGATCCGAGCCGCGCCAATGAAACGCCAACTTCGGATACAGTCACTCGCGCTTCGCCGTTTCGGGTGAGTACGCTGGTCTCAATTGCTCCTGTGCCGCTCACCCAGGATTTTGGCGTCATGGCGCGTCAAGAAGGAAATCCTGTCCCATTTGAACACCAGTTTTATCGCACCACCCTAAAGGGCTTATTTTCCCTCAATCTGCAGGCTTGCGGCACCTTCAGCTATGTGGAGAAAACCGGTTATCGCAACCTCGATGAGGAGCGAAAGCGACGCGCTGAAGAAAAGGGCTTGATCCATCTTGAAGATAAAAAGTGCTATCGCTTACCCAAAGAGGAACGACTGCGTCGGATTCAAACGCTGTTTGAAGGGCTGGCAATGCTGGAGGGAGGCGCCAAACAAACCCTGCACTATACGGATGTCATGCCGGTGATGGTGTTTTTGGCTGTAACCAAAGGCGGCAATCACATTTTCAGCCAGATCATTCAGGCAAACAGCAAAGCGCAGCCACAAGTTAACCTGGAAGCCCTGTCTGAAGTTCTGGAGGTTTTCAAAGATGAAATCCTGTCCCCGATTTACGTTGGCTGGACACGGGGATACCTGGATGAAGAGCGGCAGAAATTCGAAGCCTATTGCCAGAATCAAAAGTTCTCGATTGCTCATCCGCGCCAGATTTTTCAGACCTTTATCCAGGATCTCGGGCAAAATGATTACTGGCTAGAGTAGGAGGGGCTCATGCAGGTCCTAAAAGTGGTGGCGGAAGGGATGACAACTTCCTTTCGCTATCCTCATTTCATGTGGCAAGTTCATCCAACCTATGAGATGCCGCCGCCAGCGACCATCTACGGGCATATCGCTTCTGCTCTGGGAAGGTGGTTTGATCCAGCAGAAGTTCACTTTGCCTACCATTTCAGCTATGCTGCTAAAGTGGATGATCTGGAACATATCATCTTGCTAACCCCCTCTTCGGGTAAGTTGAAAGGCTCTTCTTATCCCAAAGTTTTGGAGGGGCAGGTTAATCCTTTTCAGCGCACGATTCTTTTTCAACCGCGGCTGATTCTGTATCTCGACCGACCCGATTGGATGCCTTATTTCCGAAGTCCGCAATACCCGGTGGTTCTGGGACGCTCACAGGATTTGTTCACCTATACCAGCCTTGCTCTCGTCGAGCTACAATTTGCTACAGAAGCCTATTTCGAACACACCTTGTTGCCCTACAGTACCAATCGGTATACCAATCGCGGTTATGCTGTACAGATGCCGCGTTGGATCGATTATCAACAGAAGCGTAAGCCAACCTTCGAGCGCTATTTTATCGTCCACGAGCGCATTCAATATCCGCAGGATTTCCTCTGGTTTGGAGAAGTTCAACAGACAGGTGTCTGGGTCGATCCAACGTCACCGGTGGTCAATGGCAGGCATTTGGGCTTAATCTTTCATGCTTTTGTAGGTGAGGATGGAGAACGCAAATCCCTTTCCTGAGGGGTTAGAGCACCTGTGGGCGAAAAGCCCTGAAAAGGGTGAAGGCGGCGAAGCGGAAAGCCTTGTGCTGCACACCTGGCACGTGCTCAAGCGCTTTGCTGATCTGGTCCGCCTTCGCCCGAGTTTACCGGCCGAGGTGGGAAAAGAGGATCTATGGCATTTGCTCTATTGGGCAACCTTTTTGCACGATTTTGGCAAAGCTCATCCCGATTTTCAAGGTGTCCTGCGTAAAGAGAGGGCGGCCAAGGAGCGATGGGCAGCCCATCGGCATGAGGTATTCTCCTTGCCCTTTCTCGCCTGGTTTGGCGAGAGCCTGGGTGCAGACCAACGGCAGTGGATCATTGCTGCAATCGTCTCCCATCATCGTGAGCCAGGTGAGTTGCACAAGCTATACCCATTTCTGGATGACGAAGAGGATGACAGCCTGAGCGAACTCGTACAACAGATGCCAGCCGAGACGCTGCAGGGCTTATGGCAGTGGCTGAGGGTGTGTGGGGTGGGGTGGATCGAGAGTCTCGGTTTGAACTCGGCCGGTGTTCACCCCTTAGCGCTTGTGGATCAGGAGCAAGCTGTAAGGCAATTTCGCCAACACGGCACTAAGCTGATCTGCGATTATCTATCCCAATATCATCGTCTGGTTTCGTCTTTTGACAAACCCAAAGCCTCCGCCGCGTATAAGACGCTTGGTATCCTTTTGCGGGGTTACATGATCCAGTCCGATCATACCGCTTCGGCTCATGTGGAGCAATTGCCCTTCTTGAGCCTGAGCCGGGAAGACATTATCTACAAGCGAGGCATCCGGCTCAATGACCTGTACACTCATCAATTGCAGGCCGCCCGGGTGCAAGGTTCGCTGATTCTAACTGCGCCAACCGGCAGTGGCAAAACCGAAGCCGCCCTGTTTTGGGCCGCCAATCAAAGACAGGCGGCACGCTTGTTTTACACCCTGCCCTATCAAGCCAGCATGAACGCCATGAAATTGCGTCTGAATGCCTTGTTTGGTGAATTTTCGGTCGGTTTGCAACATGGCCGAGGTTTGCTGGCTTTGTATCGACAATTGATGGAGAGGGACTATGAAGCCGAACGGGCAGCTCGGACAGCCCGGTGGTTGAAAAACCTGGCTGAATTGAACGTGCCTCCCATTCGGGTGTTTAGCCCCTATCAGATGCTGAAGGGGATGTATCGCCTCAAGGGCTATGAAGCTCAACTGGCGGATTATTATCGGGGGCTGTTTATCTTTGATGAGATTCATGCCTATGAGGTCTCCCGTCTGGCGATGATCCTGTCCACCCTGAAGCACCTCAAGCGCCACTATTGCGCTCGCTTCCTGATCATGTCGGCAACCTTGCCAACCTTGATCCGCAACTGGATTCAAGAAGCCTTGGGCGATGTTCCGTTCCTCACCGCCGATTCGGCGCTATACGCACGCTTTCAGCGCCATACTCTGCGGGTGGTAGAGGGAGACCTGATTGAACAGCTTTCGCTGATCGCTCAAGAAGCTCAGGCTGGCAAATCCGTCCTGGTGGTCTGCAATACAGTTGGGCGCTCGCAAGAGGTCTATCGGCGCTTATCTGCCCTTCTCCCTCCAGCAGCCAAGGTTCTTCTGTTGCATGGTCGCTTTCATCAGCGCGACCGCATGGCAAAAGAGCGCTCCATCCAACAATTGTTTGGGCGACAAAAATCCTCCCCGGTGCCTGTGATCTTGGTTTCAACCCAGGTGGTCGAGGTCAGCCTGGATATCGATTTAGATACCCTCTTCAGCGACCCGGCGCCGTTAGAGGCGCTCATTCAGCGTTGTGGACGAGTCAATCGCTCTGGCCGTCTGGGAGCAACTGCGCAAGTGCATATCTTCACCGAACCCGCTGACGGCCTACGAATTTATTCACCCGAGCTGATTCAAAGCACCTTGTCCATCTTGCGGTCTCACCAGGGAAAAGCAATTGATGAAAACCAGGTCAATCACTGGCTTGATGAAATTTATTCTGGTAAAATCGCTGCTGAATGGGAGAGTGAATTTCGCAAGGGAGTTAGTGAATTTGAAGCCGCTTGTCTCGACACACTGCGTCCGTTTTCTCCGCTTAGCCATCTTGAAAACCAATTTTATCGCCTGTTCGATGGCATTGAAGTGCTGCCAGAAGCGCTCTACCCAGAGTACGAGCGTAATTTAGAGAACGAATCGATTACTGCGGAGGAGTACCTGGTGCCTTTGAGATGGGGGCAATATCACCTGTTAGCCAATCGGGGATTGATCCTTCCCGGTAATGATCGCATTCCTCCCATTGTCCGAACGGAATATAGTTCGGAATTAGGACTTTCCTTCGATCAACCGGTGATCGAAGACGAATGGGATTGAGCGATGGAGAGATAGCTGACTTTGATATCAACAGCAACCATGACGGGAGAATGATTTTTGAGAGAGGCAGCGCCATGATTGAGCTGAGTTTCATGCATCTTCGCTTTAAAGCCCGCGCAAGGCAACCAATTCGTTTGGGAAAATACCAGGGGGCAGAGCGGCTGCGCGACGCTCTTGCCCAGGTGATGTTGCGCGCCGTCTGTCCGCAAACTTATCGCAGCCAGAAACCTACCCCGGAACATGCAGCCGAATGTCCGGCTTGCTGGTTACTGGCGGCCGAAACTGACCCTGGCACCGTTCGCCGCGTCTACAGCCTGGTTGGCCCTCAGCCCCCGCTGGATTTCCTCGAACCCGGGCAGCAGTTCCAGTTCACCATCACCCTGTTTGGGCAGGGTTATCGTTTTTTACCCTACTTTGTCCTGGCTGCCGAGGCAATGGGTGAAGTAGGCATTGGTCCCGGACGGGGCAAGTTTACCATCTGTTCCATTCAGGCTGTTCACCCGCTGCGCGGTGTCTCAGAGATGGTGCTGGCAGAGACAGAACGGGTCGTCCGCGTTCCTGATCTGACAATTGACTGGAAAGATGCCTACCAGAAGGCTGAGCAGCTCGGCTCGCCTAGCGAAATTCGCCTGCATTTTCTTTCTCCCACCCGCTTAATTGAAGCCAATGCTTTGGTGAAAGCCCCTGATTTCGGCGTTTTCTTTCGCCGTTTGTTGGAGCGGATGGATGATCTTGCCCGCCAGCACAATGGCGGCCAGCGGCGGCCAGAGCAGGAATGTAACCAGCTTTATGCTCTTGCCGACCAGGTGCGCCTGATCGAACATTCAACTCGCTGGGTTGACCTCTGGGCGCCTTCTTCCCGCAGGGGGCAAAGCGCCCCAATGGGCGGCTTTGTCGGCTGGGCTGTCTATCGTGCCCGAGACTGGCGATCCCTGTTACCCTGGTTAATCCTCGGTCAGGGAGTGCAAGTGGGCAAGCTAACCGCCAAGGGCAATGGTGTGTTTGAAATCGCGCTCAAGGACGGACTGGCGTATTGGACGAATGGTTTTGGTGAAGCGGCACACACTGATTGCCACCTTGGGCAGTGAACCGCAGGTGGTTACCCTGACGCTCGATCAGTTGCTCCAGCGCGGTTATCCGATTGATCTGGTCATTGTCATCTACACGGTTGCAGAACCCATTCTGGAGGCAATGGAGCGCATTCTTGGCGAGTTTGCTTCGGCACACTATCCACACATTGCTCTGCGCGCCGTGCCGGTGATGGATGAACGCGGCACAGTGCCAGATTTCCTCAGCGAGGCTGATCTGCGCGCCTTGCGCAAAACCCTCTATCGTGAAGTGCAAGAGAACCGCCGCCAGAAACGCACGATCCATCTCTGTATCTCAGGTGGACGCAAGGTGATGGGTATCTCTGCGATGGTGGTAGCGCAACTGCTCTTTAGCGCCGAGGACCGCGTTTGGCATCTGGTCAGCCAGGGGTGGAAGCCCGGCTCAGAAGTGCGCATGCATGCTGCTGCCGACGATCAAATTTGCCTGGTGCCGCTGCCGGTCTTACGCTGGACGGATTCACTTGGCTTGCTGGCCGCCTTTGGGGAGTTGGACGACCCGGAAGAAGCCCTGCAGCGACGGGAAAGACTTGCCCAGGCAGATGATTTGCGCCGCGCCCGCGAGTTTATCGAGCGTAAACTCACCCGCGCCGAGCGCGAAGTGGTGCGCCTGGCTTGTCTGGGCTGGGATAATGCTGCGATTGCTGCTCACCTGGTCAAAAGCGAAGCCACGGTTGCTAACCAGTTGACCAGCGCCTATGCCAAACTGAATGAGTTCCTCGGCTTTCCGTCCCGTCCGCCAGACCGCGCCGTGCTGGTAGCTACATTAGGCCTCTATTTTGCCCTTGAGGAGGTGAGCTGAGCAAAATTTAGGAATAGATTGGGATGCGTAATCGAAAGTTACTCGATAAAATCCACTGCAAGGAGGTTTTTGGATGAATCATGCCTTTGAAAGGTTGGCTCCTTTTCAAACCAATCATCTTATTCTCCTGATTGGTACAAATCCCTTGCCCAATTTCGTAGCTGCCCAATTATTGCTCAAGCAAGGGGGCGTTGTTCACTTGATCTGTACACCGGATACCGGGGAGATTGCGAAGCAACTCAAGAAGCAATTGGAGAAAAAGAAACTGGCTTGTCATATCTATCCAGACATTAAGCAGAATAGACCATCAAGTATCTTTGAAAGCATTAGGAGCATTCAGATTGAGAATAGTGGAAGTGTTGGCCTACATTACACAGGGGGGACAAAGGCGATGGCTGTCCATGCTTATCGTGCCATAAAAGATATTTATCCTCAAGCAGTTTGTTCTTACCTGGATGCTCATGAGTTTAAGATAATTGTTGATGATGGGATGGGAGATGGTCGCGATGCAGAGATTGTCGTCCGGGATGTCGTAAAACTAAGATTGCAAGAGATGAATGAATTGCATAATATTACCTTAAGACCCCCACCAAAAACGGAACCAATCCTTCCTGAAGTGGCTGACATTATCAAGCAGATAATGGAACGAGAGGATGGGGATCAGGCATGGCGAGATTGGACGAGAAATCTTCGCTGTCCGAGTAATATGAAAAAGTTCAAAAACAAAACAGAATTGAGAAAAGTACAAGTTCCCCCCTTTCAAGAGATCCAGTCAGCTTTTGCTAAGCTTGGAGCAAACGGAAAAACTTTAGAGGCCTGGTTACAAGCCAGCAAATCCTTTCAACCCAATGATTTGGAAAAGTTTGCAAGATGGCTTGAAGGTGAATGGCTTGAAAGTTATGTTTTGCAATGCCTGATCCAAAATGCTGATGCGTGTAGGTTGAATGATTGGGGGATGGATTTAAGGTCTGAAGAAAATAAATTTCAATTTGATGTTGCCACCATTCGCGGTTATCAATTGTTTGCCATCTCTTGTACCACATCAAAAGATACAGATTTATGCAAAAGTAAGCTCTTTGAAGCTTATGTGCGCGCGAAACAAATGGGAGGTGATGAAGCCCGTGTAGGGTTAGTTTGCTTTTACCGTGATGCACAAAGGTTGTTAAGTAACTTCATTAATGAGTGGAAATACCCCCGACATTCTGTGCGCGTTTTTGGAGCTGATGACCTGCGAAATCTTCCTGAACTATTGCGGGAGTGGATCAACTCAGATGGATTTTAATTCTCAAAGGAGAAAAGCAATGAGTTATACGCTAACGATTGTTGATGTAAGCAAAATTCAGCAGTATTTATTTGCCAGCAATCGCCTGGTCCACAATCTGGGAGCTTCCTATCTGGTAAACCAGGCAACAAGCCAGTGGATTGTCGATGCGCTGGATGGCTGGCAAAGTGGTCAGATAGAAACTGGTTTGGCAAATTATGAAATCTGGTATTCTGGTGGTGGAAATGCGGTTATCTTATTCGATGGGCGTGCACGTGCAATTGAGTTTACCAAACGCTACACCAAACGCCTCCTAACCAGCGCGCCCGGTTTGCGTGTGGTTGTCCATCATGAAGATTTTGAATGGGAACAATCCCTGACTGAGATATACACCAAAGCCTTACAAGAGTTGGCGCAAAAGAAAGCCGAAACAATCTCAGCTATGCCTTTATTGGGACTGAGCGTTACCGCGGCCTGTCAATATACCGGTTTGCCGGCGGTTGGAAAAGATGACGAAGGAAAGTTGATCTCATCTGAAATTGACGCAAAACTTAAGGTGCAGGATGATGCGCGCAAAAAACTGGAGGCAATGTTTGAAGCCTTCATTGATGAAGTTGATTTTGCCTATGATTTTAATCTCTTCGGAGAACGGGGCAAGACAAGTTACATTGCCGTTGTTCATGCCGACGGAAATGGAATCGGCAAACGCAAGGAAGCCATTTGTCGTTCAAGTGAAAACCAAAAAGATAACCGCATATTTATCGAAAGCATGCGCAGCTTTTCTAATCAACTGGAAGAAGCTGGCAAGCAAGCACTCCAAGAAACATTAGCTGCCTTGATGAAATGGATTGCAAAAAGCGATGAGCGACAAAAGAGATTTATCGCCTGGAACCAACCACATGCCAAAAAGCGCGTCAAGTTCGTTCCGCTTGTCTTCGGGGGCGATGACGTAACATTTGTTTGTGATGGACGTTTAGGAATCTCCTTAGCTGCCCTTTACCTGCAAGCGTTTAACAAGCAAGCCCTTAAGGTAGATGGCAAACCGCTTTATGCTTGCGCCGGAGTAGCCATTGTCAAGAATCGCTATCCTTTTGCCCGGGCTTATGACATGGCGGAGGCTCTTTGTCAAAACGCAAAATGCGCAGTGAAGGAGTGGAAAGTTAACCCAGAGGATGATGCACTGGCTCTGGATTGGCACTTTGCGGTCAGCGGCGCTGTGCTTACAATCAACGAAATCCGAAAGCGTGAATATACGGTCGAATCTGGCAGGCTTTATAATCGTCCTTATCTGATTAAGACCCCAGGAAAGAACATTAATGACTGGGAAACCTTTCGTAAAGTGGTCAAAACTTTCCAATTTAGTGAAGACTGGACTATTCGCCGCAACAAGCTAAAGGGATTGCGCGAACAATTTCGCCTGGGAGCAGACGCAACCGAAAATTACCGCAATTTGTTCGATTTACCTGAGTTACCTGAGTTTGCCGGTGAGGCGGGTTGCCGCCGATCTGGCTGGATTAGAAAAACCTGTGTTTATTTTGACGCCCTGGAAGTACTGGATATTTTTGAAGACGTAGAGGAGGAAAATTCCTGATGGCCACTTATATTCTGAAGATCACGCTACTTAGTGAAGCTGCGTTTGGAAGAGGGGATGGCGTTGCGGGAGTTGTAGATACAGAAATTGAACATGATGAGCGGGGCTTACCCTACCTGCATGGGCGAGGAATTAAGGGATTGTTGACTGCCCAATGCGCTGATCTTTTGGGGGCGCTGGAACAATCGGCCGTCCATGCCTCGTTCAAACAAGCAGCCACCAGACTCTTCGGGGAAGGGGGGAGCGATTTGGAGTCCTCCGGCATCTTATCTTTTGGGCCAGCACGATTGCCTGAGCTTTTGCGCAAAGCTGTTTACTCTGTCAATCCAGCCCGTTTGACCCGCAGCGATGTGTTGGAAGCGCTAACGACTATTCGCCGTCAGACCAGCATCGATACCCAAACGGGTGCAGCCAAAGAAGAAACCTTACGCTCCAATCGAGTATTGATGCGCGACCTGGTTTTTGAAGCGTTGATCTCAACCGAATTTGAGCTTGACTCCAGAGAAAAAGCTCTTCTTGGCGCTTGTGTCAAGGCTGTTCGGCAAATTGGTTGCCAGCGTTCTAGAGGATTAGGGCGGGTCCGCGCCGAAATCTTTGATCTCAATGGTCATGCACTCACAGAGGAATGGATGAGTCTATTTGTAAAGGAGGTTCTTGCATGAATGCCTTGACCTTCAAGATTGAATTACAACAACCATTACTGGTTACCCAACTGGGTAGTCATGACGAAAATAGTGCTCAAAGCATGGAGTACATCCCCGGCAGCGTTCTGAGAAACGCTCTGGCAGCACTGTACATTCGTAAGCAAAATCTTGATGATGCAGCCGCTGATCCAACCTGCCGAAGCCTGTTTTTTGAAGGTCGAGTCAGGTTCTTAAACAGCTATCGGGCTGATCGACTTGGAAATCGCAGTTTGCCAACTCCACTTTCCTGGATTATTGAAAAAGATGCAATAAGCTGTTCGAAAGAGAAAAGCGATGAGCCTTTATTTTTTTACGATGCCTCTTTAGACCCTTCAGCTATCCGTCAATTGGGTAATGTCAAATCGCTGGAGAATCAGGGAAGGTTTTGCCGTCTGGATGATGATGGCGTTGAGCTGATTCGACCAGCCCGTCAGGTTACCGTCCATATTCAACGTCTTAACAAAAGAAGGTTGGATTCAAAAGCGGATTCACAGGTGTTTGTATATGATGCGCTGGCAGAAGGCGAAGTCTTTTGTGGCGCGGTTATTGCCCCTGAAGGTAAACAGGTTGAAGCCATTCACAACTTGTTGCTTGAAATGCCGGAACTCCAGATCGGTGGTTCAAGAACTGCGGGCTATGGGAGAATTCGATTTTACGATCTGCAGCAGCATTCCAATTGGCGAGAGGTGAAGGACATCAAGCCCGATGATCAGGAAGATGTTTTGATTGTAACTTTGCTCAGTGATGCCATTATCTGCGATCAAAACGGTCAATACGTTGCAGACCTAGAGCCGGCTGTTGGCGTTCCTTGTCAGCATTGCTTTCGCAAGATTAAGCCGGTTGGCGGCTTCAACCGAAAATGGGGGTTGCCTCTGCCGCAGGCGTATGCCATCCAGTCCGGTAGTGTGTTTGTTTATCCTTATAGCCTGGAGCTCAAGAAAAAGCTGGCTGATTTGGTCGAAATCGGCATTGGCGAGCGCCTTCAAGATGGATTCGGGCGCATTGCCCTCAATTGGAATCTTAAGCCTGAGTTGAAGGCGTTTCACAATATAGCTGAATCTCTGCTCATTTCGATTTCTTTGAAAGACGATCCGCTATCTCATGCAATTGCCCAACGCATTGTCGAGCACAAACTGCGCAAACAGCTTGATCAAGCAATCCAGCGTCAGGTGCTCTTACTGAATATTTCAGGCGGTTCCAGAGCAGCATTATCCCGGGTTCGCTTAATGGCCCGTCGATCGGTTTTGAGGCGTGACTTGGTGCTCCTCAAGGATCTGATCGCCAATCTCAAAAAGACTGGCAGGGATAATCTTGATAAAACCCGCATTAAGTCCATCAAGCTATCTGACTGGCTAAGAGAACGCCTCGAAAAACGGGATATTGAAGAACAACTCGGGGTTTCAATGGAGCGCCTGCCTCAGGTTGGAGACGTACGCGCCCAACTGACCGACGGGATAAAAAATGAATACACTGCGCGCTGGATTGAGGCAGTTGTCAAACGAGCTTATAAGGAGGTAAGCCATGAGTGACACTCGTTGGGATGTTCATCGGAGAATCAAAGAACGATGGATCATTGAAGGGACATTGGAATTAGAATCACCAGCCCATTTCGGAAACGGGGATGTGAGTATGGCAACCGATATGCCACTGGCGCGCGATGCCGCTACGGGTCGACCTTTATTGACCGGCGCATCCATTGCCGGTGCATTGCGTCACTACCTGCACACCATCGATCCAGGTCGGGCAAATCGTCTTTTTGGCGAGGTCCGAACAACGCCGCGTAAAGACAATGATCTGCAATCTCTGGTTGTTGAAAGTGCCGTGATCGTCTATGATGCGCTTGCCAAAGATAGTGAGAATATTGAACTGCGGGATGGCGTTTCCATCGATCCGAAAACCCGCACTGCTGAAGCAAAGAAGAAATATGATATAGAACTGTTACCGGCCGCAACGCAGTTTGATTTATGTTTTGAGTTGGCTATTTCAGGCGAGGAGAATGAGTTAATCGAAGATCTGGCTCTAATCCTGGATGCTCTTGAACAAGGCAGAATCGGTCTCGGCAAGCGCAAAACGCGCGGCTTTGGCCATTGTAAAGTGACCCACTGGCGAGTATGCCGCTATCAGATTACCCAACCAAAGCACCTGATTGCCTGGATTAATGAAGACAGAAGCGAACAGAAAAGCGGCAAGGCCATCCTGGAGCTGATTCGCCAACATGGAATCAACCTTAATCTAAGCCCATATTTACATCAAGCAGAATTTTCGCTATCGGCAACCTTTCGCCTACAAGGCTCCTTGCTGATCCGTTCCCCAGGGCTGAGCAGTAATGCACCAGATATCGTTCATCTCCATTCGGAACGAAAAGATGGACTCCAACCCGTTCTCAGTGGGACAAGTTTGGCCGGCGCCTTGCGAGGACGGGCTTTGCGGATTGCCAACACCCTTGCCGGGCAGAATCGAGTTCGGGCGGATGCCCTGATAGACTCAATGTTCGGACCTCGAGCCGCAAAACAGCTTTGGGCTAGCCGGGTTCGGGTCAAAGAAAGTGTGATTCAAAATGCCCTGACCGATCATATCCAGAATCGGGTTAAGATCGATCGATTTACGGGTGGGGCTTCATCTACTGCCCTATTTAGCGAACAACCGGTTTTTGCTTTACCCGAAACCCGTCTTAAAACCCAAATCGAATTGGTCAAGGCTGGTCATCAGCAGAAAATCGATCGGGCAGAAGTAGGCTTGCTGTTGCTCCTGTTGAAAGATCTCTGGACAGGGGATTTGCCTTTGGGGGGAGAAACCAGCGTCGGCCGGGGAAGGCTTCAGGGTGTATCGGCTGAATTGTGGTTGGAAGGCAAGCAGTGGAAAATTCACAATCAGGATGGCAAATTGCTGATTGACGGCAATCAAGATGAATTAGAAAAATGTGTTCAGGAACTGATTGGGAGGTTGCAAAATGCGTGAGATTAAATTGATTAACTGTCAGATTAGACCAGTCGAGGATAAGCTCACAGAAAAGATTTTTGCAGAATGGCTTAATCGTAAAGCACAACAATATCGCCTGACCTGTGCCCTCGCCTTTGCCGACGATGGCCTAATCTGGGGGCGTTTTGAGGGAAAATGGCATTGGTCTGGCGAGGCCTTTCCCGTCTCTCCCCGTTTTCGGCCCTTGACCCTGCAACAAATTCGCTTGTTTGGAAGAGATGCAGAGGTGTTTTTGTGGCGTTCAAATGATCGATGGCTTGGGCGAGTGATTATTGAGGGCGAGGGGGAAAGGCATGAATATCTGGATGAACCTAATCGATTGTGGGGAAGGATGGAAGGCGAGCAGAAAAATGGTTTTGCGCTCATGCAAGATGGCGGTCAAGGATTACGCCATGCGCCTCCGCTCGAGATCGCGCTCTCAGGTAAGATTTACCTGCGTCACTATCTTGCCTATGATGAAGATGGATGTGTCAAGATCATAGCCAGTCGTTTAATTGATGTGGAACAGGAGAAGACGAAATGAATCCGAAGCATACCAGTCTGAATATACCCCGTCAGGCCTCCAAACAAAGCATAGGCAGCCGTCAGGACACAGTTTACGCCCGCGCCCCCTATAACTTTGTTCCTCTGCCAGAAAAAGTGGTAACGGTAAGTGAACCTCCCAATCACGATCATTATGAAGGCCATACCGGATTTATCGAATGTGAGCTGGAGACCAAATCCCCACTCTATATCCGGGGAATGCTTTCTCAAACGACCTTTGAAGCAGCCGGCGATAAACCTTTTCATGAATTGAGTGACCAACAAAAACAGGAGCGGGCAAATTTTTTCATGATCCGTGCCAATGAACCTGTGATACCGGGCAGCAGCTTACGCGGCCTGATCCGATCCATGGTTGAAGTCGTAGGGTATGGAAAAGTACAACCAGTTTCTAATGACCCTCTAACTTATCGGGCTGTGGGCGACACAACCAGTTTAGGTGAAACCTATCGGTCACGCCTGTTCCATGATGACGGAAAAAAGCATTACACGCCACGTATGCAAGCCGGTTTTCTCGTCCGTCATCAAGGGGGATGGGCAATTCGCCCGGCAACGAAAACTAATCAAAGCACTTTTGCACGCATCCCTATCGACTTAATCCCCCCTAGCCAATCTCTGCAACCCTGGTTTACCAGCAAGAACGCCTTTTCAATCTGGGTTAAACCTGGAAAATATGATTATCAACCTGTAAGGAGACGTTTTCTGCACTTTAAGTTTCTACCGATTGAAGAGGCCAGTCCATCGCCCTGTTCATGTTTTCAAGAGGCCGTCCTCGTCTATAGTGGCAGTATGAATAAGAAAAAGTACGAAGCGGTGGTCTTTCCGCCCGATCCTAACGCTACCCTGATTCAAATTGATGAAGAATTGATCAGGCTATACCGCGAGCAAATTACTCCTGAACAGCAAAAATTGCTTGGCGAGTCTGGGGTGCTGGTGGAGAACCAACCGGTCTTCTATCTGATCGAAAACGGTCGGTTGATCTTCTTCGGTCATACTTGGATGTTTCGCATACCCTACCCCAAAACTCCTCTCGACTTTGTTCCAGAGCCCTTACGGCGGGAGGCAGATCTCGATCTGGCTGAAGCCATCTTTGGTTATACCAAGTCCAACGCCATTCCATTTGGCAAAGCTCGCGCCTGCGCCGGGCGGGTTTTTATCAGCGACGCAACGCTTGAGAGCCATCAACAGGATGTCTGGCTAACCACCAAGCCTGAGATGATCGTCCCCAAAATCTTAAGTTCCCCCAAGCCAACAACTTTTCAACATTATCTCGTCCAGGACGATGCAGCCGCGCATGATAAGAAAAATCTCAAACACTATGCCAGCGCTACACCTGCCGAAACGGTCTTGCGTGGACATAAGTTTTATTGGCACAAGGGTGCGGTAAAACGACAGGACATTGAACTTGAGGCAAATAAAGATCGACAGAAACTCATCAAACAACTTACCGGAATTAAGCCGCTGCGCGCCGGGGTAAAGTTCCGCTTTAGAATTTTCTTTGAAAACTTAAGCGATATTGAGCTGGGCGCTCTTTTGTGGGTTTTGGATTTGCCCGAAGGGTGTTGTCATTCTTTGGGGATGGGAAAGCCATTGGGAATGGGGGCGGTAAGAATTACACCCAAACTTTGGCTGGGTGACCGTCACCTCCGCTATTCTCGCTTGTTTGAAGACAACCACTGGCTCGAAGGGTTGCGAAGTGGAATGAACTTATCCCAATTCAAACAAGCCTTTGAAAATTTCCTGTTAGAGAATATGGATCCAAGTGACCGTCAAGGCAAATCAAGTCTCGCAGATGTGTTGAGAATCAAGATGCTACTCAAGATGCTGGAGTTCCCGGGTCCCGACCCGCAATGGACGCGTTACATGGAAATTGAACATACGCAGAGCGGAGGCCAAAAAATTAATGAGTTTAAGGAGCGTCCTGTTCTACCCGACCCACTGCATATCGTGCCAAAAGATAGCAATGTAGCCCAACCCGGGCTTGTTTCGGGTTTCTCTCAATCAGGAGCTACCAGAAACCAGCCTCCCCCAAAAAGCAGACATCCTGCAGATAATTCTCAACCGTCCCAGCCTGCAAAGGGAATCAAGCAATATCCTTCCCCACCTCCCAGCTCTTCTGCAAAAGATTTTAATCAGGGAGATGTGTTCAATGGGACTGTCTACCAGATTTTGAAGGATGGTTCTTTCATTATTAAGATGCCAAATTTACCAATTGAAAAAGGATATGCTAAGGTCGCCAAAGTTGATGCCGGAGGAAAGAACTGGATCTTGGGCAATCAAGCCAGTTGTCAGGTGATCGACATTTCCACCGATGATCTAGGCAGAAAAGTATATCGTTGTCGAGCAGCAACCCAAAAAGGGAAAAAATAAGTTGAGATGACACTCATCCAACACTTAATTGTCGATCAATATGGCGCCTTTATCGGCAAACACAGTGAACGCCTGATCGTCACCAAAGGGGACGAAAAGCTGGTAGTAGCACCGCTCATTCACCTCGAAACGGTGGTCATCGCCAACCGCGGCGTCAGCATCAGCGCCGAGGCTGTCCGGGAATGCACCGAACGTGGCATTCCCATTTATTTTATCAGCGCTACCGGCACGCCCTATGCCAGCCTGTATAGCGCCGGGCTGATCGGCACCGTTGCCACCCGCCGCGCCCAATTGGAAGCCTATCATCAGCGCCGCGCCCTCGACCTGGTCCTGGCTTTTGGCATTGGCAAACTCAAAAACCAGTCTAACCTGCTGAAATACATTGCCAAATATCGCAAAGAAAGCCACCCCAAACTGTATGAAGAACTGCGCCTCTCTGCAACCGAAATCATTGACCAGATCATTGAACTGGAGCGCATCCGCACCTATCCCGAATATCTGGATGGCAGCGTCACGGTTAACGATCTGCGCGCCGAACTGATGGGCATCGAAGGGCAAGCCGCCCAAATCTACTGGCGGGCGATTGCCCTGATATTGCCCGAAAAACTGCACTTTCCCGGCCGCCTCGGCCGAGGCGCGAAAGACCCCGTCAACGCCTGCCTGAACTACGGCTACGGTATCCTCTACGGTCAGGTAGAGCGCTGCCTGGTGCTGGCTGGCCTGGACCCCTATGGCGGCTTTCTCCATGTCGATCGCCCAGGCAAGCCGAGCCTCACCCTCGACTTCATTGAAGAATTTCGCCCGGTTGTGGTTGATCGAACCGTCTTTGGTATGTTTAATAAGGGCTGGCTGGCCGAGTTTGACGAGCATCAACTGCTGAGCAAAGAGACGCGACGTACTTTGGCGCAAAAGATCAACGAACGCTTGGATACCCCTGTGCCTCATGCCGGCAAACGGCACCTCTTGCGCGCCATTATCCAGATGCAGGCAAGATCGGTAGCCACCTTCCTGCGCGGTGAACACCTCGAGTATCAACCGTTCGAAATGACATGGTAGCTTCGGGGCAGCCCAACACGCTGGTGATTTATGATATCCCCGATGACCGCAAGCGCACCAAAATTGCCGAAGTGTGTTTGGATTACGGTCTAGACCGCATCCAGTTTAGCGCTTTTTTGGGTTGGCTGCTGCCAACCCAACAGGATGAATTGTTTTTGAAACTCAAGAAGACCCTCGGCAAGGCAGAAGGCAACATTCAACTCTTTAACATTTGCCTTGCCGATTGGCGTCGGCGCAAGGTTTTGGATCAAAGCGGAGAGAAAGATGGAAAGCCAAGCGAGAATGGAAATCCCGGAAGAACAAAAAGATGAAGCCCGTCTGGATTGGAAGCTATCCCTTGACCCGCAACTGCCTTTTCGCGTCACCGACTTAAAGCAATGGTTTTACTGCCGCCGCATCGTTTACTACGCCTATTGCGTGCCGGACGTGCGGCCGATTACCTATAAGATGTTCTTCGGGCGCGAAGCCGGCGAAGAGGAAGTGCTGCGCGAGATGCGCCGCAGCACCCATCGCTATGGCAAAGTTGAAGGGCGGCGAGAATTTGAGGTGGAGCTGGCTTCCCCAAAGTTGGGATTGCGCGGCAAAGCCGATCTGGTCATCTGGGTCGAATCGCCAGAGCCCGAAGTGGTGGTGGTGGACTACAAATACACCACCCGGATAGGCAAGCACGTCCAATTGCAACTGCTTGCCTATGGTTTGATGCTGGAGGAGCAAAGTCAAATCCCTGCCCGGCGCGGCTTTGTCTATCTCATCCCCAAGCGCCGCGCTGAAGAAGTGCCCTTTAGCCCCGAGCTGCGCAGTGAGTTTTTGGCTACCCTGGAGCAAATGCACGCTACACTCCACAGTGAGCAAATGCCCCCGCCAGTTGCAGAGCGGGCAAAATGCGTTGCCTGTGAATTTCGGCGTTTTTGCAATGATGTCTGAAGGGAAAAGGATGTTTTCGCAAATCGCAGCCATTTTTCAGCAAAAGACGATTTGCGAAGGCGCAAGGGCAAAAGAGAAGATCTGGTTTGAAAAGGAATTAAAAACGCCCTCTGTAGGGGCTAAATTTGGCTTAAAATATGAGGGGAGAGAGAAAATATGGTATCATTAAAGGCGAGGCAGGGGTTTCACCCCGCACGATCCGTAAGAGGATACTGAAAG